>JGI12210J13797_10043359_pt1 | contig 67502 bp, 58 predicted proteins | sample ElkSlonscriptome_3_FD_13797 | JGI IMG/M metagenome (IMG submission 13797) | reverse complement strand
ACTTTATACCACATTGTGCCAATAAACCTTCTGGGTTTTTTTTGGTGTTTTTATGTGCATATGAAATATATACCACAACGTAGGGGACCATCGGCTTTCCAACAACAGGCGAAGACGTTGATGAGAAAGCCTACATACGGCGGGCTTGTACAACGAACGGAACGCGACCCCGAGCACAACTCATCCTCTGTTCATGGCCGCAGGGTAGATCAGAGGTAATTCATAAAACCTAGTTGGAGGGTAAAAAGATGCCTACTACACAAGCACTCGAGGAATTCAAAAAGATGTGGGATTGGCTGTACCGTCATCCGGCTCATGACAAACACTACTACGTGAAAAATGTCGCCAAGGCCGACCCGCTCTGGAAGAACGACTGTCCGCTCTGCGATCTCTCCGAGGAAGAGTGTACAGAATGTCTCAAGCTTTGGGACAAGGGCAGGGGCAGCCTCTGCGATGATCCGGAATCACCGTTGAACAAATGGCGCCATACACATGTCGGTGATCCCAACTTCAGAACCTGGTATGCAGGCAAAGTGTCGGATTTGGTTAAAAACGTCAAGGTTGAATAAAACCTGCCGGTGGAACAGGAAAGCGTAGTGATTTTTTACGCTTTCCCTACGAAGGACGGCTGGAAAGCGACCCTGAAAGGAGGATATGACAATGCTTAACACACACGCGCTGGTGGAATTTAAAACCATGTGGACCTGGCTCTACGGACATCCGGCTCACGACGCAGGCTACTATGTAAAACACGTCGCCAAAGCGACGCCTCTCTGGGAGAGAAACTGCCCGATCTGTGAATTCTCTGAAGGAGCATGCCAGGACTGTCTCGCTCTCTATGACAAAGGCAATGGCAACCTCTGCGACGACCCGGATTCACCCATGAACAAATGGCGCACCGCTCATCCCGGTGATCCCGATTTCAGAACCTGGTACGCCGGTAAAATAGTAGGGCTGGCCAGTGCAGCAATCGGCAAATAAAGCCAGGAAAGCATTATGCCACCGGAGAAGAGCGCATAAGAACCATAGGATGCACAAACAACAGGACAAACCAGGGAAAGCCTCCCCATTTATTGTTGCATTTTTGCTTCTGTTAATATAATCATGCTGACGAGGCGAGTAATATGCATATGTCACATATACCACTCTGTAGCAATACCACCATGTGGCGTTTTTTGCCAGGGTCTTTTTTGTGCTTATACGCATTATGTGCACTATGTATATCCGCCTCCTTCGTTATCGGTAATATGATCGGAAAAGGCTTTTGAGATGGTCTCAAGCGACCGTATCCTGTCATCAACCCACCTACTGGTACAGGAGGGAATGTATTTTGAAGAACTACAGTATCAGCCCTAATTTGTACGGCGAGATCGAGAAGTTGGGCGCCAAGGACATGGAAACATGCATGCAGTGTGGTAACTGCGCCGCCGCCTGCCCCTTGTCCACCGGCGAGAACACCTTTCCCCGCAAAATTTACCGCTACCTGCAGCTGGGCCTCAAAGACAAGGTTCTGTCATCTCCGGAACCATGGCTCTGTTATTATTGCGGCGACTGCAACACAGACTGTCCCCGGGGTGCGGAACCGGCAGAGACCATGATGGCAACGCGCAGATGGCTCACGACCCAATACGACTGGACCGGCCTGGCACGGCTTTTCTACAGATCACCAAAGTGGGAAGTCGCCGCCTTTGGCGCCATCGCTCTGTTTGTCATATCGCTGTTTCTTCTGTTCCATGGTCCGGTGGTCACCAACAGGGTTGAGCTCAATACCTTCGCCCCGGTTCACTACGTCCACATCGGCGATCAAATCATGATCCTGATCGTGCTCGGCCTTCTCGGATCGAACGCTGTCAACATGTATTTCAAGATCATGCAAGGCACCAAGGTTCCCCTGAGGCTGTATATCACCCAGGCGCCAGTTTTCATTCTCAACTACTTCACCCAGAAAAAATGGCGCAAATGCGGCACCGGTCCTTCCAGCGCCTGGGCCCGGCATTTCTTCCTCTTCTCCGGCTGGGTGGCCATGGAAGTGCTGGTGATGATTTTTCTCACAAGCTTCCAGACCGATATCGTCCACCCCTTCTGGCATCCGACGCGGATCGTCGGTTACTACGCGACGGTGGCCCTTATGGTCGGCTCGGCCAGCATGCTCTACGGCCGCTGGTTCAAAAAGGAAGAAAATCTGCACAGGTACTCCGATTTTACCGACATGTTTTTTTTGGTGCTGATTTTCGCTATCGCCGTCTCCGGCATCATGGTGCACTTTGCCAGGCTGGGAGGCCTGCCGCTGACCACCTACTCCATATACGTCATTCACGTAGGTATCTGTGTTGGTATGTTGATGATCATGCTGCCCTTCGGCAAGCTTTCCCATCTAATGTACCGGCCTCTGGCCATTTTCCTTTGTTCCATTAAAGAAAAGGCGCAGAAGCAGTCGCAATTTGACCCGGCAGAACTTGAAGAAAAAACCGCCGAAACCTTCAGGGCCTGCATGCAGTGCGGAACCTGCACCGGTGTCTGCCCTTCGATCCAGATTCGCAACTACAGTCCGCGCCAGGTATTGCGCAATATCTCTCTTAACAGGGCCACCGACACCAACGTCGACGAGGCTGTCTGGAGCTGCGTGAGCTGCAACAGTTGTGTTGAGCATTGTCCCCGTGGTACCGAAGTTCTCGATCTCATCAAAACCGTGAGACAGCGCACCGTCGCCAGCGGCAAACTGCCAAAACAGCTGCAGGCGCCATTGAACACCCTCAAAAAGGAAGGAACCCCCTGGCCCGGCAAGCGCAAGGACCGAACACAGTGGACCGGTACACTGCAGATCCCCGAATATTCCGAAAGCAAGGAATACTGCCTGTTCACCTGCTGCACTACCGCCTACGACAATGGACCGGTCAATGGCAGCCGCAACGGCGGCCTGGCCCTGATCAAGCTCCTCGAGATAGGCGAGGTCTCCTACGGTGGTCTGGGAACCGGAGAGTCCTGCTGCGGCGACCAGGCAGAAAAGATGGGCGACGTCAAGACTGTCGAGGCGCTGACAGAGGCAAACACCGATCTATTCAACAGCACAGGAGTCAAACGCATACTGACCTCTTCTCCCCATTGCCTCAACGCCTTCCGGAAAAACTACCCGAACCTGGAAAAAGATGTCGAGACAAAGCACTATACCGAACTGCTCGACAGCCTGATCAGCAATGGTGCCCTGACCCCGCTAAGCAAGGTCGACGCCAAGGTTACCTACCATGACCCCTGCTACCTGGGGCGGCACAATACCATCTACGAGGCGCCCCGCCGAATACTGCGCTCCATACCAGGCCTTGAACTCATTGAGATGCAGAACAGCAAGCAGCGAAGCCAGTGCTGCGGCGGCGGCGGAGGCGGTGCCTGGCAGATCCGCTCCCTGGACGAAGACCATGGAGTCATTCGCGTCCAGGAGGCACTGGATACCGGGGCTGAAATCATAGCCACCGCCTGTCCCTACTGTATTCGTATGCTCAACGAAGCCATCGCCAAGCTTGGCGTTGAAGATACAATAATTATCCGTGACGTGTCGGAGCTTTTGCTGCAGTCGGTAGAGGCCTCCTTCACATCAGGTCACAGCGAAAGCACTCATCAGGAGGAGTATCATGTCTGAACGTATCGGCTTTTTTATCTGCCACTGCGGCATCAATATCGCCTACAGGGTACGGGTTGAAGAGGTTGCCAAATATGCCTCGACCTTCCCGGGCGTGGTAGTCTCCAAGGATTACCTGTTCATGTGTTCCGACCCGGGCCAGGAATTGATTGAAAAAGAGATTAAAGACAATAATCTCACCCGGGTGGTGGTCGCCGCCTGTTCTCCGCGAATGCACGAAAAGACCTTTCGCGCCGCCTGCGAACGCGCCGGTCTCAACCCCTACCATGCCTTTCATCAGGTCTGCGTGCGGGAACACGGCTCCTGGGTGACGGAAAACGAGGACGAGGCCACGGCGAAGGCCATCACCATCGCCAAGGCAGGCCTTTCCCGCGTCGCTTACCAGGATAAGCTTTTTCCCAAAAAGTTTTCGGTCAATCCCAACACCCTGGTGGTCGGCGGCGGCATAGCGGGCATGGAGGCATCGCTCAACATCGCCGCCTCCGGCAACACCGCCTATCTGGTGGAAATGCAGCCGACGGTCGGCGGCCACATGCTCCAGTACGACAAGACCTTCCCCACCCTTGACTGCGCCGCCTGTATCGGTACGCCGAAGATGGTGGCAGTGGGCCAGAACCCCAACGTCGAGCTGATGACCTACAGCCAGGTGGAAGAGGTCGACGGCTTTGTCGGCAACTTCAAGGTCACCGTCAACCAGAAGGCCAGATACGTCAAGTCCAACTGCACCGGCTGCGGCGACTGCGCCAAGGCCTGCCCCGTTGGCAACACCAACGACTGGGACAATCACACCAAGTCGAGAAAGGCTATCTACATCGCCTTTCCCCAGGCGGTACCGGTTCGCTATGTCATCGACAAGAAGGACCGCGGCCCCTGCGTTCAGAAATGTCCGGCAGGGATCAACATTCAGGGATTCGTGGCGCTGATCAAGATGGGCGAGCACGAAAAAGCCCTGAAGCTGATTATGGAGAAGATGCCCCTGCCCGGCTCCCTCGGCCGCATATGCCCCGCCCCCTGCGAAACCGAATGCCGGCGGCAGGATGTCGACTCCCCCCTGGCTATCTGCTCGCTCAAGCGCTTTGCTGCCGACCAGGCCGACTGGGGTGCCATACCGGTTCCGGAAATCGACAAGAAGGATGAAAGTGAAAAAGTGGCCATCATCGGTGCCGGCCCTGCCGGACTGACCACCGCCTATTTCCTTGCCCTCGATGGCTACCATCCGACCATCTTCGAGAAAGCACCGAAGGCCGGCGGCATGCTGCGCTACGGCATCCCCGACTACCGACTGCCGCAGGATGTGCTCGACCGCGAGATCGATTACATCAAGCGATTGGGCGTTGCCATCGAACTCGAGGCAGGCATCGGCCGGGAGCGGACCATCGAGAGCCTTATGGCCGAAGGGTTCAAGGCTATCTACATCGCCGCCGGCGCCCATAAGAGCCGAAAGATGAATATCAAGAATGAGGATGCCGAGGGTGTCATGCACGGCATCGACTACCTGGGCCTGCTCAACCGTGGCCAGAAAGTACATACCGGCAACAAGGTCGTGGTCGTCGGCGGCGGCGACGTCGCCATCGATGCCGCCCGCGAGGCCATCCGCCAAGGCGCTCAGGAAGTGACCATGGTCTACCGCCGAAGCCGTACGGAAATGCCCGCCGTCGAAGCCGAGATCAAAGCGGCTGAGGAAGAAGGCATCAAGATCGAGATTCTGCAAAACCCCATCGAGGTGCTCACCGACGGCGGCAAAGTGGTTGGCGTCAAATGTATCAAAATGAAACTGGGTGAGCCCGACGAATCCGGCAGAAGACGTCCGGTACCTATCGAAGGCTCCGAATATGAGATCGAATGCGATATGATCATTCCGGCCATCGGTCAGCAGGTTGCCAGCGAATTCGTCAGCGGCACCGATGGCATAGAGCTGACCCGCTGGGGTACCGTCGATGCCGACCCGGTTACCTTTCATACCGGCAGACCGGGAGTTTTCGCCGGTGGCGATGTCTATACCGGACCGTCCATTGCCGTCGAAGCCATCGGCGCCGGCCAGGAGGCCGCCGTTTCCATCTCAAAATATCTCAAGGGCGAAGAGCTCTTTGAAAACCGTCAGAAACGGCCTTCGGGCAAGGACTGGCAGAAAATCCCGGAGAAAACAGCCAAGGCGGAGAGGGCCAAAATGCCGGAACTCGCCGTCAACGAGCGCATCGCCAATTACAAGGAGATCGAGTTGGGCTTCAGCGAAGACCAGGCCATGGCCGAGGCTTCACGCTGCGTCGACTGCGGCGGCTGCTGCGAATGCAAACTCTGCATCGATCAGTGCAAGGCCGAGGCCATCGACCACGACGACACCGACAAGAAGACCCAGATAGAGGTCGGCTCCATCATCGTCGCCACCGGTTTTGATCCCATGGATCCCACGCCCATGGTCCAGTATGGTTACGGGAAATACGCCAACGTCTTCACCAACCTCGAATTTGAACGGCTCTCCAATGCCACCGGACCGACTTCTGGCAAGCTGCTCAAACGCGACCTCGACGACCGTATGCAGTTTACTTCTCCACCCAAGTCCGTGGCTATCCTTCACTGCATCGGCAGCCGCGACAAGAACCACCACGAATACTGCTCCAGAACCTGCTGCATGTATGCCCTCAAATACGCCCACCTGCTCAAGGACAAGTGCGGACACGATACCGAGATCTACAACTTCTATATCGACATGCGCTGCTTCGGCAAGGGCTACGAGGAGTTCTACAAAAAGGTGCAGGAGGAAGGCGTCCGCATGATCCGCGGCAAAGCCGGTTCGATCACCGAAAAGGAAAACGGCATACTCACTGTCAAGGCTGAGGATACCTTATCCGGCCGCATCGTTGAAGTCGATGTCGAAATGGCTATCCTCTGCACGGCCATGGAGGCGCGCCCCAATGCCGAAGAGGTCATGCGCAAGTTCGGCATCGGCATCGGACAGGACGGATTCTTCCAGGAGGAGCATCCCAAACTGGCTCCTGTTTCCACTCCTTCCAGCGGCGTGTTCCTGGCCGGCGCATGTCAGGGACCCAAAGACATTCCAGACACCGTCGCCCAGGCCAAAGGCGCAGCCGCCGAGTGCCTGGCCCTGTCCTCGGCCGGCGAGGTGGAAGTGCCGCCGATGATCTCCTCCATCGACAAGGACATCTGCGTCGGCTGTCAGCTCTGCATAGGCCTCTGTCCCTACGGTGCCATCGAATTCAATGATTTTGCCGGAGTCAGCGAGGTCAACTCCGCGGTCTGCAAGGGCTGCGGCAGCTGTTCGGGCGGCTGTCCGAGCGGTGCCCCCAAGGTAAGGCATTTTACCGATAAACAAATTTTCGCCGAAATTGACGGAATTTTATTAAATTAGAGAAGGAGCCCAACGATGAGTGAATTTGAACCGAAAATAGTATCCTTTTTTTGCAACTGGTGCACATTCACCGCTGCCGATCTTGCAGGTACATCGCGTCTGTCGTACCCATCCAACATCAAGATTATCAGGGTAATGTGCAGTGGCATGGTCGACCCCAAGTACGTGCTCAAGGCATTCCTCAACGGCGCCGACGGCGTCCTCATCGGCGGCTGCTGGCCCGGCGACTGCCACTACATCAACGGCAATCTCAAAGCCAGACGCCGCGTCGCCCTTCTCACCGAAATGCTCAGCCAGTACGGCATCGGACCTGAGCGACTGTGGCTGCGCTGGATCGCCGCCAGTGAAGGAACCATGCTGAAAGAGGTGGCCGAAGAGATGACGGAAAAACTCAAGGAACTCGGTCCCAGCCCACTGAACAAGACCAAGAACGCGGTCGTCGCCTGAGAGAGGGAGATGCAACATGTCTAAATATATTCAACTTGCGTATACTAAAGGTGAACTCAACACCCAGCTGTCCGAGCTTTTTGCAAGTATGCTGGAAAACAAGGCCGTGGATGCCATTCTCGCCCCCATGACCCAACCCAAGAAAGGGGTCATGCAGACCCTGGTGACCTCTAAGGATAATGTTAAAGAAATCGACCCCTTCGCCCCTGTAATGCCGGTGAACAGCGCCAAGATCGCTTCTTCTCTTACCACCTCACCGTCCGGCAAGAAAATTGCCATGGTGCTGCGCTCCTGCGAGGTGAGGGCACTGGTCGAACTGGTCAAGCTCAAGCAGGCCGACCTCGACGATGTCGTACTCATTGGCATAGATTGTCTTGGCAGATACGAAAATACCGACTTTCTCAAATTCCAGGCAAAAGAAGGCACTTCGGAATCCTTTCTCGAAAACGCCATGGCCGGCAAAACCGAAGGCGACGGCTTTGACGTCGCCGGCGCCTGTAAGGTATGCGAGTATCCGGTGGCACCGAATGTCGATATCAACCTCTGCGCCATAGGCTCCGGCTCCGGTTCTCTTTTTATCGAAGCCCTCACCGAAAAAGGCGAAGAAGTGCTGAGCGCTGCCGGAGCCAAGTTCGTCAACGGCCCCAGCGGTCGTCAGGACGCCGTAGGCAAGATCGCCAAGGAGAGAAGCGAAGCACGCAACGCCCTTTTTGAATCCTACCGTTCTGAAACCGGCAGCTTCGATGCTCTCGACGATAAGCTCGCCGCCTGCATAAACTGCTACAACTGCCGTGTGGCCTGCCCGGTATGCTACTGCAAGGAATGCGTCTTCGTCACAGACACCTTTCGCCATAAAGGCGAACAGTTCATCGGCTGGGCCGACAATAAAGGCTCACTGAGAATGCCAACCGACACCAGTTTTTATCACCTGACCCGTATAACCCATATGGCAGCCTTCTGCGTCGGCTGCGGCCAGTGCACCTCCGCCTGCCCCAACGACATCGACGTCATGCCGATTTTCAGGACATCAGCGCAGAAGATTCAGGATCGTTTCGAATACCTCGCAGGCAGGTCGGTCGACGAACCGCAGCCTTTGAGTGTTTTCGACAGCGACGAACTTATGGAAGTAACAGGTCAGGTCAAATAGGAGAAACATTATGGCAGAAAAGAAGCCGACAGGCACGGTCCTCGTGGCCGGAGCCGGCATATCTGGCATTAAAGCGGCCATAGAACTGGCGGAAACCGGATACCAGGTCCTGCTCACCGATGCCTCCACCCAGGTCGGCGGCATCCTGGCAAAACTGGATTACCAGTTTCCCAGCGATCATTGCGGTATGTGCCGAATGCTGCCCATGGTAGGGCGTGAGTATTCTTCTGAATACTGTATGCGAAAAAGTCTGTACCACGAGAATATAGAAATTCTTCCCTTTACCGAAATCGCCGGCATCGAAGGCGACGGCGGCAACTACAAAGTCGAGCTCAAACGCAGGGCGCGCTATGTCAATCCCGTGGTCTGCAATGAACTCGGTAAATGTATAGATGCCTGCCCGGTAGAGGTCGAGGATGAATTCAACCATGGCCTGACCATGCGCAAGGCCATCTACAAACCCATTCCCCACAACGTGCCGCAGATGCTCATCATCGACAAACAGGCCTGCACGGAATGCGGTGAGTGTGTCAATGTCTGCTCGACAGGCGCCATCAATCTCGGCGCCGAGGATGAATTGGAAACCCGCGAGGTCCACTCCATCATTCTGGCCTCGGGCGTCAAGCTCTACAATACCAAGGAATTCGAGGACGCTAAATCCTACGCCGTCTCCCCCGATGTCGTCACCTCCCTGGCCTTTGAACGTATGCTCTCCGGTACCGGAACCTACCAACACGGCGTCATCAAAAGACCTTCGGACGGCAAACCGGCTAAGAAGATCGCCTGGATCCAGTGCATGGGGTCCCGCAACCGGCGGCAGAACAGAGATTACTGCTCCTCGGTCTGCTGCATGTTTGCTCTCAAGGAGGCGGTGCTGGCCAAGGACAAAGGCGGACCTGATATTGAGACCACTATCTTCTATATGGATATGCGCACCTTCGGCAAGAGTTTCCAGCAGTATAAGGAAAACGCCGTCGAAGAACACGGCGTCAAGCTTGTCCGCTGCCGGGTCCAGGAAATCGTCCGCCAACCCGACGGCAGTCTGCAGATCCGCTATTTCGACCCGCTCACCAATGAGTTTTTCTTCGAGTACTACGACGTCGTCGTCCTCTCCACCGGACAGGTGCCCTTCGAAGATCACAAAAAATGGGCCGAGCTCACCGGCACCGCGCTCTCGCCCCAGAATCTGCTGGCAACCGAACCCTACTCCAAGGTCAGACTCGCCGGCAAACAGGGCATGTTCATGTGCGGCTCGCTGATGGGGCTGACCGATATCAGTGAATCGATGTCCAGCGGCATCGCCGCAGCCGGCGAGGCAACCAGCTTTCTCTCCGGCCTCGATGTCGACAAACGTATCGGCTACACCACCCCTGAACCGAAAACCAGTGACCGCGGCAAACCGAAAGTAGCGGTCCTGGTCTGCAAATGCGGTGAACTGGCTGGTGCCGAGGGCCTCGACACCAAGCTGCTTGAGAGTGAACTGAACATGCTCAACGGTGTCGGCGCCGTCCATATCGTCGAGTCGATGTGCTCCGATGAAGGACAGGAAGAAGCCCTGGAGGTTCTCAAAAATTCTGGCTGCAACCGACTGCTCATCGGTGCCTGCCAGCCCTATATGTATCGGAGTCAGCTTAAGGATATCGCACGCAAGGCGGGATTCAACTCATCGCTGGTGCAGGTTTTCGATTTTCTGGGTATCTCCCGTCGCGGAATCCATGAAGACGACAAGCTGAGCTGGACCAGGCGGGCCATCAAGGAAATCAAGGCCGATATCGCCATGATGAAGGAAAAACCGGCGCTGCACGTCCAGTCCCAACCCATAAACGACACCGCTCTGGTGGTCGGCGGCGGCATCAGCGGCATGCATTCCGCCCTTTCCCTGGCCAACCGCGGCGTTCCCGTTCATATCGTCGAGAAATCAAGCGAACTCGGCGGTTTTGCAGGCAATAACATCACCGCCACCATAGATGGACTGGCGCCGGTGGAGATGGCTAAGGACATGAAGCTCAAGGTTTTTGAAAACAAAAAAATAACCGTCCATCTCAATGCCGAAGTAGAAAAGACAGAAGGCACTTTGGGTGCCTTCGATTCAAAGATCGTCTCCAGTGAAAACGGGGAAAACACCTATCTTCATCACGGTGCGGCGATCATGGCCACCGGCGGCCATGAAGGCGCCACCGATGAATACGGTTATGGCCAGGCCGACAATATCATGACCCAGTTCGAGTTCAAAAAAGCATTGGAACAGGGCGATGTCGATCTCAGCGAAGCTGAAGACGTAGTCATGATCCAGTGCGTCGGCTCACGGGAAAAAGACAAGCGCCAATACTGCAGCCGCATCTGCTGCATGTGGGCCATGGCCAATGCCTTGAAGATCAAGGAGAAGAATCCCGACACCAGGGTCTTCATCCTTTACCGCGACATTATGACCTACGGTTTTCTCGAGCAATATTACACCAGGGCCAGGCTGGCAGGCGTAATTTTCGTCAGCTACGAGCTTGATTCCAAGCCCGAGGTCGAAATCGTCGACGGCAAACCGGTGATCAAGTTCACCGAAAGCGTGCTGAATGCTCCTGTGGAGCTGAGCCCCGATTATCTGCTGCTGTCGACCGGCGTCGACCCCGAGGAGAGCAATGCCAATCTGGCTTCCACCTTCAAGGTGGAGCTCACCAAGGACGGTTTCTTCCAAGAGGCGGACTCCAAGTGGAGGCCGGTGGAATTCAATCACATAGGCACCTTCCTCGCTGGCGTCGCCCACTCGCCCATGCCTCTTCCCGATGCTATCATGCAGGCGGAAGCGGCAGCGCAGAAGACCTTCACCTACCTCTCCGGCGGTGAGGTGCAGACGGCCAGGATGACCTCTTCGGTCAAGGATGCCCTGTGCGTGCGCTGTCAACGCTGCATAGTCGTCTGTCCCTTTGAAGCACGATCGTATAACGAGATGGAAAACATCATCGAAGTAGACGCGGCCGCATGCCAGGGCTGCGGTATGTGCGCCGTGGCCTGCAGGAATAACGCCGCCGAGGTTTCCGGCTGGAGCGACCGGCAGCTGATGTCGGTCATCGACGAGAAGCTCTCCGACGATTTCGAACTTTCCACAACCAAATAGAGGTATACGCATGGATCTAAAAACGGAAGCGATAAAGGATTTGTGGAAGGATGTCGACCACACCGGCAACCTGCAGCATTGCTTCAACTGCAGTACCTGCATCTCCGGCTGTCCGGCATCGTACGGTGATCCGCCGCTCTTAGTGCGCAATCTGGCCCGCAAGGTTCTCTACGGCCTGGAAGAGGAGCTTTTCGAAGAAGACACCCCCTGGGCCTGCGTCAGCTGTTCGCGCTGCGAGGAAATGTGTCCCATGGATGTCAAGCCCTTCGAGCTCATCCTGCAGATACGCATGTGGCAGTCCACCAACGATGAAACCAGGGTTCCGCCTTCGATCACCGAAATCTACAACCGGGGCTATACCCAGGCGGTGGCCACCAACGAAGAGCTGCGTGAGCAGCTCGGACTGAAACCGCTGCCCACCATCACCAAAAACGAGGAGCAGCTCAAACTGTTCCAGGAAATGCTGATGAAGACTCCCGTTGTTGCCGCCAACGACTACATGTTTGGTTAAGTGCTGCAATAACCTACGTAAATGAGGTAAATACAATGGAATTTTGTCTATTCTTAGGGTGTAACACTCCGGCTGTTCGACCCGATGTCGAGCGGGGCATCAGGCTTTCCATGGAAGGACTCGGCGTCGATCTGATAGATACGGATAACTACGTCTGCTGTCCGGCCTTCGGTTCCTTTCCCTCGACCGACGAGGATTCCTGGCTGGCAACCAGCGGCTGGAACCTCTCACTCGCCGAGGAGAAAGGACGCGACATTCTTGTCCAGTGCGGCTCCTGCTATTCTTCCCTGCGCATGGGCCGCGAACATATAATGCACAGCGAGGAAAAACAGAAACGGGTTAACGAACTCCTCGAACCAACCGGCAGAAGCGTCCAGGGCGGATCGAAGATCCGTCACGTAACGGAAGTGCTCTACCGTGAAGTGACACCTGAAAAGATCAGGGAAAAGGTAACGCACAGCCTCGAGGGACTGCATGGCATTGTCCAATACCCCTGCCATACGCTGTATCCAAGCGAAGTGGTCGGCTTCGAAGATTCGCCGAGACAGCCGAAGGGGCTGAGAGAACTTGTTGAGGCGCTGGGGGCGACGGTCGACTCCTACAGCAAGGAAATGCAGTGCTGCGGAGGCGCCGGCGGTTTCATGAAATCCACCCCCGAGCAGGCAATCGAATTTGCCAAATCCAAATTCGATGCCATACTCGAGGAAACCAAAGCCGATTTCATCGCCGTCTCCTGCATCACCTGCCTGATGCACATGGAAAACGTCCAGAACACCATCAACAAGCAGATAGGAGAAGAGAAGTACAAGATTCCGGTTTTTGACTATAATCAGCTGCTCGCCCTGTGCATGGGCAATGACCCGAAACAGGTTTCCGCCATTTGCAACGTACCGCGCGATGCCATCCACGAGCATATTGCCAAGGTAACGGCATAACAGACGATTTGACGATTGCGTCCGTTCAACCATCATACTGATATCCGCGCCTTCAAAGGAGCAATTCCTTCGAAGGCGCATACTCATTTTATTGGGAGGAGCTATGAATTTCGCATCCGTTGACGAAATTTTGCAGTTTGCCATAGACAAGGAGAAGGAAGCCGTCGGCTTTTATACGGATCTCAGCAAGAAAGAATCCATTTCTTCCTTGAAAGAGACCTTCAGGGAACTGGCCCAGGAGGAAGGAAAGCACGTCAAGCTGCTGACCGGTCTCAAGAAAAACAAAAAAGCCATAGACTCCTACGAACTCAAGGAAATCCAGGATCTGAAGATCAGCGACTACCTTACCGACCAGGAGTACCAGGAAGGCATGCCCATCGAGGACATCATGACGCTTGCCATGAAGCGCGAGGAGATGTCGGTGAAGCTTTATGCCGACATGGCTGCAAAAACCGACGACAACGATGCCGAAAAACTCTTCAACCTGCTGGTGCAGGAGGAAAAGGAACACAAGCTGGCCTTCGAAAAAATGTACGACGATTACCTTCAGGAACAAGGCAACTGACGATATCTTGCCCGTGTACTGGAAACAGCGGAGTAATGGTGCTGTTTCCAGTACTCCACCCCGCCATCATCTGTTGTTGTCCTCTTTGAGAACCGTGCATGCGTTGTATTCCGCGATAAATGAACACGAAAGGATGAGTAAAGAATGATGGGGAAGTTCGTCTCATCCTTCAGACGAGTCTATATGGCCTGCTATCCTTCGCCCCTTCTCAACACATAAAATATCCAACTCTTTTCGCAAGAGGACAAAGACGCACTTTTGTCCAAACCCCTTCTTTACAGTTTAAATAAAAGTAAACACAGCAGATCATTCTACCGATATATGTTGTAAATACAATTTCAAATCGGGGGGAAACGAGGAATGCAGCTAGTAAGAGAAGAGCCACGCAGAAAAATCAGCACGACGGAAAAGAAAAAAAGCGGTTTGATTCTCTTCAAGATCCCGCGAATAATCGACAGGGATGGGCGTTATGCCGCCTATGACAATGGTATCGTCTGCGACTGCTACAGCGGCATGGAATGGCTTTCCAGTCCTGATGAAGATACCAATTGGCCGGAAGCCCACCGCTGGGCGAAACATTTAAAAACAGGAGGTGGCGGCTGGCAGCTGGCGACCATAGAACAGCTGAAGAGTCTTTACTGCAGAAATAAAAACGGTGACAGGATTACGCCGCTGCTGGCTATGCAGGCGACGGATGTCTGGAGCAGTGATGTATATGATGAGGCGTCAGCCTGGGGCTTCAATTTCATTCCCGGCAATGCCTTCAGGACCTACCGCACCTACAAAAACCGCTTCCGGGCTCTGGCCATTCGCCAAAAACCGCAATATAGAAGGTGATGTTCGTTTTGTCTTCCTTGTCATAGAAAACAACCCTGTTTTGAACCTGTGTCTTACTGCGGCAGGATATACCTCCTCAATGAGGCCAGATCTGGAAACCGCGAATTACAAACTGAATACATAACACCACGCACAAAATGCTAACAGCAGTATGACCAGAAATTTTCCGTATAGACAGTAATTTTTTACCGCCAAGATAGGATCCAATAGCCGTCACAATGGCTCCAAACTCACACATTAGCAGCAGGGTCAAAAGGGGAATCAATGTCTTTCCATCATCTCCCTGCCCACTGCCTTTAAAAACTATCACAGTCAAAACCAAACCAAGCATTGCCGCAATGAACGGAAACGTATCTTTTGTCATCTGTAATCTGCCTTATGCAAGTATCCGTTGAAAAATCAGCCAGTCCTCTCACCAAGTACACAACACACTCAAGCGCAGCTCCCATGGAGATACGATAACCTGACTCCCTCTGAAACCTAGCCTATATAGTCTTGAAGAGACAGGAGTTGCTGAGCATTAGGGGTAATCAGCATACCGCCCGGTGGTGCCGGATCAAATGTGATGACTATCAGAAATACACGTATCGTTAACCTCAGCTTGAACTTCTCAGGAAGGGTCGGGAGAGGTCTTTTCTCGGGTGTCCAGCAGCCTGGACGGCTGCTGCCAATCCCCCGGGGTGGTTCATGGCGTCCGTGAAAAGATCTCTTCTGATCCGCTGCTCCTTGAAATTACGTGGCACACTACTACAAAACCTTACGAAGGTGGTAGTGGGAAGAATAGAAAGTGCCAAAGTAATTGGCACGTATAGAGGTTTTTTTTCAGAAAAAAAATCCTGTACCACTTTCACAGCGGTACAGGATAGTATCAGAAAGACCCCTTTTCAAGCTCAATGGTGGCACTTACTCCCACCGCCACAGGCTTGGTCATCATTCATCACAGACAGTTCCCCGGCTTCGAAAGCTGTAGCCACATCACGCACCAGACCATACTCATTTTTGGGGGCATAATACACTGTCATACCAATTTCCGAACAAATTGCCAGAGGAGTAGCCCCCATACCGCCAACGATCATCTTCTTGACACCGGCTTCGGCCAATGCTCTGACAGGGACCATGCAGCCACCTGAATCATGCGCAACATTTTCATGGGTGCTTACGCCAATAATTGTATCCCCTTCAATTTCCAGAAGGGTAAATAAATCGGAATGGCCGAAATGATCGGAACGGCTTGCTTCCATTCCACCGGGGTTATTCGAGGGTACTGCAACTTTATAGGACGACATGCGTTTCACCTTTTACAAAAAATAAATAATTAACGTGTTCCAACCCGCTTCTCAATACTGGGAATACTGAAGAAATCAACAATTATCCCAAGGAGGGCAGTGAACATCAGCCCTCTACTTTGTGTGCATATGCCTACATTAATCGTGCCCTCTTCTCCTGTCAAGCACTAAGTAAAGTGTTCAGTAGAATTATATACTGGCCGCGGAGTGGGTTTAGACAAGGCGGGAAGCTGTGTCGAAAATACCCTCCGCCGCTTGTCTAGCGGAGGGCATTTTTCGATAGGTGTCAATAGGGCTGTTTGTAATATTCTTCCGGTGAAAAGCTTTTGGGTACACCCTCATAGGGAGTCTTTCTGGTGTTTCTGCTCCTCTGCGCTTCCCTCAGGGATTTAAGGACTTCAATACTTGCCATGAGTCCCTTGCTGTATCTGGCCATATCTATTGCCATTCCGGCGATCTGGGCAAGTCCGCTGACAAAATTAACATCAGCGAGCGTAAATTCCCATGGCTCAGCCGAATACACTCGCAAAGCTCCAAGCAATTTGCCGTGCAGCTGGATCGGAACGGAAAGGATGGATGCTATCCCTTCCTTTTGGGCTTCTTCCGGGTACTGCAGCCTGGGGTCGTCGGCAACATCAAAGATGGCCACAGGACCGTCCTTCAATGATTCGGCGATTGAATGCAAAGCACTGACAGGCCCTTTATTGAGATACTCCTCGCTCAAGCCATATGATGATGCAACCTCCAGTTCCTGGGTTTTGCTGTTAAGCAGAAAGAGGGCGCAACCTTTTATAGCAAGCGCCGTCTTGATTCCTTCCACCGTCATCAAAGCAATCTCTTCCGGCTCTTTGGAGTGAGAGATGGCGTTGGATACCCGGATAAAGGTCTCATAATTGATGATCTGTTCTTTCATAGCGTCCCCCCTTTGCCCAGGGCAAGGTGTAGAGTGAGAAAGAAGAGTGGGTCCTTCTCTTACGAAACGGCGGGCCAAATCCTCTATAATGCAGACAACCCGGTTTTGTAGAGATATGGCTTTTCGACTCAGTCGTTTGGCCGTAGGACTTTATCTTTCTGCCGTTTATGGCATATGGTATATAGTATCGAAAACGTGCTCATCCTGTCAACGCTACACTGTGACAGCCTGATAGAAGTATTCCCCCTGACTGTCGCCTGAGGAACTTTTTTGACCAGGATGCGCAACTGTCTGCCTTGAACACCTGTGAGTAAATTTTCGTGCCGATATTGCAAAATTTTCTCTGTTTTTACAGCAATAATTCCTTAAGTATTTTATGCTCTTTGACGATTAAGCCAGGTGCAGACAGTATTGGCAGATATTACCTCTTCACCCTTACTTTACGGAAACTTTTCCATCATGAAAAAATTGAGTCTGGTGCAAAAAATCGGCGGTGGTTTCGGCCTCGTTCTGGCGCTAATGTTTGTCGTGTCTCTTCTTTCCTGGAATGGTCTCAACCGGGTTTCGGGAGGCCTTAACACCTATAACCAGTATGTCGACAATGCCAATCTGATATTCAGGCTCCAGGCCGACATGCTCAACATGCAGATGAACGTCAAGGATTTTATCATTACCGGCGATGAGCAGGCTATAGAGCGCTACAACGGATACCTGACACGTGTGGAAAAAACCGTGGAAACGGTGACACAACAGACCAGCGACCGGGCAAGAAAAGAGGAGTTGCAAACCATATCGGCGAAAATCGATGCCTTTAAATCGGCTTTTCAACAGATAGTCACTTTAAAAAACAGAAGGAACCAGCTCTTTGATGAAAAAATGGCGGTAATAGGGCCCCGAATAGCCGCTGATCTGGCAGCAATTATGGACAGAGCCCATAACGACCAGGACGAGGTCGCCACCTATCTGGCCGGCATGGCCCTGCGTAATCTGCTTATGGGGAGAATATACATCTACAATTACCTCGACAGCATCGATACATCCTTTATTGAAAAAGTCGAAAAGGAATTCGTTCAGTTCGACGATTTCGCCCAAAAAATGACGATCCTGCTTCAAGACGAAGACGGACGACAAACGGCGGCGCAAACCAGAGAAGCGGCGGTCGGCTATCTCCTGAGCTTCCAGGAGCTGGTCACCACCGTGCAGAAACGCGATCAGGTCGCGGCACAGGCCCTGGAAGAAACAGGACCCTCCATTGTCGCCAGCCTCTCTGCCCTGACGGCGTCAGTGCAAAAACAACAAAAATCTCTGGGAAAAGAGTTGCAGAGCAGGGCCGACGGGTCGAAAATGCTGGTTTTGGCCATTGCCCTCGCCGCCCTGATCATCGGCGGACTGCTGGCCTGGCTGCTCACCAGAATCATAACCAGACCTATTCTGAAGACCGCCTCCTTCGCCGACATCATGGCCCAGGGCGATTTCTCCGGCTCGCTCGATATCGACCAACAGGATGAAATTGGCAGGATGTCCAGATCGCTCAATGACATGATCGCCAAGCTTGGGGGAATGCTCAAAGACATCATCGAGGGGATTGCGACCTTGTCGGTAAGCTCCACAGAATTGAAGGAGATAGCCACGGAAATGTCGAAGGGCTCGGAGGAAACTGCGCAGAAATCAACCACCGTCGCCGCCGCCGCCGAGGAGATGAGTATCAACATGAACTCGGTGGCTGCCACCATGGAACAGGCCTCAAGCAATATAGGCCTGGTCGCCTCAGCCACCGAGGAGATGACGGCGACAGTAACCAGAATCAGCGAAGGAGCAGGAAGAGCCAAGCATATCAGCACTCAGGCAGTCGCACAATCCTCGCAGACCTTCGAAAAAATGGAAGCCCTCGGTGAAGCGGCCTCGAGAATAGGCAGAATTACCGAAACCATCACGGAAATTTCAGAGCAGACCAACCTTCTCGCCCTCAACGCTACCATAGAGGCAGCTCGGGCCGGAGAGGCCGGAAAGGGCTTTGCGGTGGTCGCCAACGAAATCAAGGAACTGGCCAGACAGACGGCTGGTGCCACCGTTGACATCAAAACACAGATTGAAAGCGTGCAGGACACCACCTCTTCGAGCATTGAGGATATACGTATAATTACCACGATCATCGACGAAATTAATGAAGTGATCAACACCATCGCCACATCCGTGGAAGAGCAAACCTCGGTCACCGACGAAATAACGGCCAACATCAACCAATCATCGCAGGGCATCTCCGAAGTCAACACGAATGTCGCCCAGTCCTCGGTTGTGGTCAACGATATCAGCAAAGATATTTCCGAGGTCAACGAAGCTGCCTCGGCCATGACCACCAGAAGCTCACGAGTCGAGGGCAGTGCAGACAAGCTCTTGAGCCTCTCTCGACAGCTGGAAGACATGGTATCCAGATTTAAGGTCTGAAGCAAACCGGAGCAGTCCGGCCCGCAGTTCTTTCTGCGCTCTTTTCAACCTGCTCTTCTGCATGATGGATCACCAGGCTCTCTTTTTTGCTTGCCCGGCACGTCGTTTGACCGTAGTTTATGCAGCACAATACCCTTTGGCACCTTACAAGAGGCACGCAAGGCATGAATTTTCTCTATGAGCGCATAACCTACACGTTCGACCCGCTGCAACACCTGTGGGAGAATGCCCGCATCCACAAAAAAATCTCCGTCGGTCTCGTGGTCTTTTTTCTTGGTGCGCTGTGTCTTATAGAAATCAAGCGTCGGGGGCTGCTGCCCGCCGAGATAGGCGGCATCATCCCCAACAATCATTTTTATGCCGTACAATACGCCTTCACCGTCGTGCTCATTCTCGAGGTGATCAGCCTGGTTTTCACCCTGCCCTGTTCCTTTTCCCGATCCGTGGGAAAACAGTTCGAGATACTCTCGCTGATCCTCATGCGCAACGCCTTCAAGGAACTGGCCCAATTGCCTGAACCGGTCACCTTCGAAGGCAGCAGGGAGGCCATCCTCTATATCATCTCCGACGGATTCGGCGCACTGCTGATCTTCGGACTGCTAGGATTATACTACTACATCCAGGCCAGGGTCGCCGACGAAGCGATGAGACCCAGGGACCTCTACAGTTTCGTCGCCGCCAAGAAAGGTATTGCCCTTATTCTTCTCGGGGCCTTTATCTTTATGGGCGTAAATAGCGCGTTTTTGACACTGACGAGAACGGAACATACCGACTTCCTCTATGACTTCTACACTCTGCTCATTTTGACCGATATTCTGGTAGTGTTGATATCACAATGCTTTCACCCTTCTTTCTTCACCATATTCCGCAACTCCGGCTTTGCTCTCTCCACCCTGCTGATCAGGCTGGCGCTGGCGGCACCGCCTTTTTACAACGTCCTGTTGGGTGCAGCAGCTGCTGTTTTCGCCATTTTGCTTACCATGATCAGCAGCCGCCCCTTCATTCTACGAAAGGTAAAGAACTAGCACGCATCACCTTTCTCCTCTTCGTTGATCACCTCTTCCTCCTGACAGGCTTGCTGCTGCCAGAGTCTGAGCATGGGATGAGAGAGAACGGTGTCCATGTACGCTTTCGAAGCTTTCGAAATCAGGGGAGAGTAAGTGGCAAAGCGAAAAACCACCGGGGCGAACATACAGTCGGCAATGGAAAAATCGCCGAACAACCACGGCCCCCGCCGGGCGTATTTTTCACGCAACGAACTCCAAAGAGCGTCGATGCGTTCGATATCCTTTCTCACGTCGGAAGTCATCTTGACTCTACGTCCCTCCGCCCGACAGTTCATCGGCATCAGCTTCCTGAGGACAGGGAAACCGGAATGCATCTCGGCACTGCAGGATCGTGCTTCGGCCCTCATGCCCATATCTTCAGGCCAGCCGCCGCCGCCAAGATATCGCTCCGATATATATTCACAAATGGCCAGCGAGTCCCAGACGACAAGATCACCGTCGTGCAGAACCGGAACCTTACCGGCCTGGGAATATCGGGCTATTGCAGCAGATGTGCCGGATACGGATAACGAAATTCGGACTTCTTCGAAGGAAATAGCGTGATACGCCGGCAGCAGCCATGCCCGCAGTGACCAGGATGAATAGTTCTTGTTGCCAATAATGAGTTTCATATCAATATGAATACAGAGAACCTGACTCCCCCTGAACCTCAGCCTACCCTGTTACGGAGTGACAGGAGTGCCCCCTGGTACAGAAGGAGCCCTCTGAACATTAGGGGTAATCAGAAAGAGAAATAAAGAGCCGTGACCTTGCTTTCCGCATACTCCACTTTATCATCAATTCGCCGAAGGTACAAACACCGCTTGATTCCTACCGTGGCGAGCACCGCAGCACCTGATTCAACAGTTACTATATGCGCTTTTCGGCAAGCGACTTCTCATGACCAGTTTTGCACACTCCATTATCGCCGCCGTCGCTGTCGAGAAAGACCACCCGCTGGAATCTTTCTCTTGTATTCTCTTTGCTTACAGCCTAAATAGAGTGCAGCCAGACGATTCAAACGGCACCGACTGAAAATGCGGAACCGGAACACTCAGGTACCGCTGATGGAGAGCACTTTACCTCAGGTTTACCACTATGTCTGTTACAGGTATCATCCTTGCCATCGGCACAGTGATCTGCTGGACCCTCAGCGTACAGTTTTTCGAGGCCGCCTCCAAACGGGTCGGCCCCCTGGCGGTCAACATTATCAGAATGGCGGCGGCACTCCTTTTCTTCAGCGTCTTTCTGCTCATACGCGACGGCTCCCCCCTGCCGCTGGACTTCCCCCTGCGAGCCTGGATACTGCTGGGGCTTTCCGGGACGGTCGGCTTCTTTATCGGCGATATCTTTTTATTCAAGGCACTGGTGGAACTAGGTCCCAGGCTGGCTATGCTGCTCCATAGTCTGGCCGCTCCCACGGCAGCGGTGATCGGCTGGATCTTCCTTCATGAAGAATACCGGCTCCACCAGTGGTTTGGCATCGCTATCACCCTTGCCGGCGTCGGCCTGGTGATTTCCGAAAAAACCAGCGCCGTGCCAAAACGACAGCGCATCAAGAGAAGCATTACCGTAACCGGCGTCGCCGCGGGATTGCTGGCCATGCTCGGGCAGGCCTGCGGCATGGTGCTCAGCAAAGCCGGCATGCAGCATGACTCCGGCTATCTCGACGCCTTTTCGGCTACCCAGATACGCGTTATTGCCGCCTCCCTCTGTTTCCTTGTGTTCTTTACGGCAACACGAAGGTGGGTGAACGTCAAAAGTGCCTTCGAAGACAGAAAGGCGATTCTTCACACATCGGCCGGAGCGTTTCTCGGCCCCTTTCTCGGCGTCTCTCTGGCTTTACTGGCACTCCATTACCTCTCCACTGGCGTTGCCTCGACCATCTTCTCTCTTGTGCCTATCTGCATCATCCCTTTTTCCGTTTTCATCCATAAGGAGGAAGTCTCACTGCGTGCCGTATTCGGCGCCTGCATCGCTGTCTTCGGTGTAGCTATGCTGACGTTTTAGTCAGACTCTTTGATGAAAAGTATCGCCCCATGCCTCACATCGTGTAGGATGAGGGGAGCTTACAATTCTCACCTCATCCCTCTCACGAAAAGGTCTGCCACTCTCCGCTTCGGCGAGGAACACCACGAAACCATGGCCACTGACAACCGCCCATTGACGGCAGGCCATGGTACCAGCCTTTATCCTCCTTCCTCTGCAGGTTTCTCTACTCCAAGCTGGAAAGAATGCCACTGGGGTATTGGCGCCGACACAATCCAAGCCATCGCTCTGTCTTTTCTTTCTTCTCGATCTTTCAGCCCGAATAGCTGACAGGCTGAGATAGGAGCCTACACACTCCGTCGCCAGGTGGCCGTTTGACCTCTTCATCAACTCTTCGATGCCCTCCCGCCACTCTTTGTCAGGCTGTAAACTTTCGGCAACACTGTCGCCCGGAAGTTCCACTGAGGAGATCAGGGCTGCACCAGGGAAGATCCTCGATACTGCTGGCAACAACCCGTTATTTCTTTCTTTAATCAGGACAATAGAAATTCACCGCCAATGGCACACCCTTTGCTAAATGTGACCATATCACTTTTTAACTTTCCGGCAATATCCGGGACAATGGCTTGCCCGATATTCCGGCCGGAATCAACATCAAGGAGAAAGAAATGACTTCTCGTGTACAGGACAATATGCCGGTCTTTATAATGAGCGGCATATTGCTGGTCTATGGACTCATCACCATGTCCGGCGCGTTACTGCCAATGATGAAATACCTGTCGACCCATAAGACCATGGATCTGCAGGTAACCATGTGCCTGATCGTTGCCGCAATCGGCTTTGCCGGCGCGACGATCAACAGTGTACGTGATCCCAAGCGGACGCTGTTCGACCGCTTCTTTCTGCAGATCATCGGCGGCATCATTATGATGCTCATTCTGGCAATGGCCATACGCTGGTATCTTGAACCTGTCGTGAAAATCTGGACCAAAGCGCTGGAACCGGCAATCGGTTTCAATGCCTACAAGATCCTCAATCTCAACTATGTCGTCCTCGGCCTGCTGGTCGGTGTGCTGGTAACCAATACCATTGGCATACCCAAGTTTGCCGGTCCCGGCGTCAAATGCGCCAGGTTCGTACTCAAAATGGGCGTTATCATGCTGGGCGCCCGTTACAGCTTCGCCGAACTTGCCAAATTGGGTGTCTACTCCATCTGGCTGATCGGCTTTTTCGTTCTCGGTACGGTCTTCGTCGTGCTTTGGCTGGGCCATATTTTCAAGCAGCCCAAGACCATGACCGGCGTTCTCTCGGCCGGTATGGGAGTCTGCGGTGTGTCGGCAACCGTTGCCGTAGCGCCTGTGGTCAAAGCAAAAAGCGAAGAGATGGCCTACACCATCGGCACCATCCTCTCCTTCGGCATTCTCTGTATGTTCATCTTTCCGACTGTTGGTAAGATGGTCGACATGAACGCCGTACAATTCGGCGCCTGGGCAGGCACAGGCATTCTCAACTCTGCTCAAGTGGCAGCAGCCGCGCTTGCCTTTGATGCCGTCGACATCAAGACCCTGAAGGTCGCCGAGATTTTCAATATCACCCGGGTTCTTTTCTTGCCCATCATCGTTCTCGTGCTCGCAACCTGGTTCGGCAAGGAGTCCGGTCAAAAACTCACCTTCAAGACCGTGGTCATCGATAAATTTCCGATCTTCATTCTTGGCTTCCTTCTGCTCTTTTTCATGTCCTCCATGGGGCTCTTCTCACCACCGCAGCATTACAAAGGTAAATTCATCGATGTAAGCTACAACGACCGCACCCAGGTAACAGACGAAGAATGGACCACCCTGGACGAAGCTCTTGCCAGCGGCAGTATTACAGGTCTTTCCGAGTCCCAGATGGCTGCGGTGGTAGATCTGCACAAACAGCGTCAGATCGCTGGTAACTTCGCCGATCGTGACAATAATAAATTGTTCAGCACGACCGGCAGAGCCAGAATGGCCGAACTCGAATCGATCCTCGCCGCCGACAAGGCGGGCAGGCTGGATATCAGCCCGGAAATGAGTGGTGTGCTCCAACATGCGGTCAAACAGGTTCACAAGAAATCGAAGACCGTAACCACGCTCACTGACTGCATGATCTGGTTCTTCGCCTTCGGCCTCATCGGTCTCGGTATGCAGATAACCAAAAAAGCAATCTTCCAGGCCGGCGGATGGCCCCTGGTCATCGGCGGAATATCCGGAGTACTGAAAGCGACCCTTTCCTTCTTCGTGGTTCTCTGGCTTGTAAAAGACGTCGTTCTTCACTAAAAGGAGTCAAAACAATGAGTGATAAACCCCAAGATACAGCAAACGTCGAAGAGCTCGAGGAGCGGGCGCTATCGGTCTTCAACAGTGAACGTGCCGAAGACCTCACCGCCCTGGTCCTTTGCCTGGCGACGACATTTCTGGTATTGCTGTTCACCAAATGGCTATAAACCGTTGACGGTTCACAACCGGATCGTTCATCACCCATATTAGTAATCGCCCGGAGGCGGCAGGTGCCGTCTCCGGGCACAATGGCCTGTAACTGGAAAACCAATGTTTACCAAAATACTTCTCTGCACTCACGGCAGCTCGGGTGCCCAAAAGGCCGAAGCCTTTGTCTTCAAAAAGATGGTTGATTCCGTGGGACCAGAGAATGTAGTGGTCCTCACCATCATCGACAAAGACTGGAGCGCCATGTCCAGCGACGACTGGTTGAACACCTCGACCACCCGCACCGTGTTTAAAGATTACGCCCAGGAACAGCTGAGTCGAGAGATTGAAGAGGATTGGCAGCGTATCCGCTCCTCCTATCCGGCATCGGCAAACTGCCGCTTCATCAAAGTCGTCGGCGGTATTGAAGAAACAATAACCGAGGTGGCAGGCAGGCTGGAATGCGATGTCGCCGTCATCGGTCCCTATATGAAAAAAGCCAACAGACTCACCTCTGTTGTCATGGAGAAAGGACTGGCGAACACCATTTCCAACAAAAAACTCCACCCGCTTCTTCCCTGTCCACTCCTGGTTGCGCCGTGATCACCACAATGAAAAAAGAATATGATCTCTATCTCGACTGGGACAGCGGCACCTCGGCAAAGGCGTTTACAAAAATAGACAAAGAGTCTTTGTTCCGCCTCAACCCGCATTGGATCATCAATTCGTTCGAATCCTCTGAAGATTCCTATATCGCCCGGATCACCGACCACGAAACCGAGCGAGACTCGGTTTTGCAGGGCAACATCACCTTCAACCACACTGGATTACCCTGTCTGGCCGCCCAGGATACCATCTGGGAGCGAATAACCTTTGGTGCCAAAGGAGGACACCTCCACGCCTATGTAGACTATACGGAGGAACCCTCTGCGGAGGAGGAGCGCCGCATCGTCCTCTGGCTCAGAAGCATCAAGGAGTATGTGCGCCTTTACACAAAAACGACGCTTAATACCTGGGTGTTCAGGTATATCATGAATCGCATCGTTCTGAAGATGACCCCTTCGCAGCGAAAAATTTCCCTAATGCTCATTCGCGTAACCGTCTTGGAAATGGTCGCCATTCTGCTTATCCTTGTCGGCTGGTTTTTTCTTTTCAGGTGAGGGGGCTTTTTCTTCCCGCCAGGTGCCAACTCAGGTTGCCACTTGCAGCAAATCTGAGTATTACATGGCTATGAAGAATTTTATTGGGCCTTTCAGCAACGTTTTTTCCCGGTAATGAAAAACCAGCATTCCAAAAGACAGGCGGGAATCCAGACCAAGTTTCTCTTCGGTCTCGCCGCCATACTCATTCTTTTCTCAGCAATCGCCTCAATCACCATCTATTACTACCAGAAACAGGCTTTAGAGCAGGAGGCGTACCAGCGCGCAACCCTCATCATGACGGCGATGGATGCGAGCCGCGGGTATGTCAGGGAAGTACTCCGTCCAAAAATGTATAAAATCGTCGATGAAGATGATTTCATTCTCGAGGCGATGTCTTCGTCCTACATNTCCCGGGCGATCATGGAACTGGTCAACGATGAAGTGGACGATTTCTCCTACCGCCGCGTCTCTATCAACGCCCGGAATCCAAAATACGAGGCCGTCGGATTGGAGAAAGAGATGACTACCTACTTCTCCGAAAACCCGCATGTGGGTGAGTGGCATGATATTATTGCAGACGAGCAAAAAGAGCGCTTTTTCGTACGCTTCAAACCGGTGGTGTTTGAGCAATCCTGCCTCCACTGCCACGGCAGACCCGAGGATGCGCCAAAAAAAGTTCTTGAGATTTACGGCGACAGCGGCGGCTTTTACCGCCAGGCCGGAGAGGTTGCCGGAGTTGTCAGCGTCAGCCTGCCGATCGGACCCAACCTCAATAAGCTCAGAGAATTAGCCTTTATCGTCTTTTCAGCTGTCATCCCTTCGATATTTTGTCTCTACATCGTCATCAGCCTTTTTTTCAACAGACTCATCGCCCAGAACCTGCGCCTTCTCCTCAATGCCTTCCGCACAAATCTCAAAGACGAGAAAGGCCTGGCGCTTTTCGAAAAATCTCAGAAACTTGACGAGATAGAGGAACTCACAGAAGTAGCCGAAACGATCGCCGAGCATCTTGAGAAAAGCAAAGAAACCGTCGAGGAGTTTGCCGCCGAGTTGCTGCACAGCAAAGAACTTCTCCAGTCGGTGTTCGACGGCATTACCGACCCTGTGCTGTTGCTCGACAAGCACAACAAGACGATAAAGACGGTCAACCAGGCCTTCGTTAACCGCTACCGAACTTCATTCAAAGAAGTGCTCGGCAAGAGCATAACTTCATTGCCTTTCACAGAAAACTGCCCGGTGGCCCTCTGCAGCGACCTGATCGACATCATGACAGACCAGCCGCTGACAAAAGAAATCCAGATAAAAAACGGTTCTATTTACCTCATTTACTTTTATCCGGTGGACAACGATACCTCGCAGTCCAAGGACATCGTCTGCTATGTCAAAGATATCACCGAGCAGCGTAAGCTGCAGCATCATGTCCAGAACACCGAGAAGCTCGTCTCCATAGGACAGCTTGCCGCCGGAGTCGCCCATGAAATCAACAATCCGCTTGGGATTATCCTCTGTCACCTGGGACTGGTAAAGGACGAAAGCAACCTCAGCGAAGAGGCTAAAGAGGACCTGCATATAATAGAAAAACACGTTGACAACTGCAGGAATATCATCTCAGATTTGCTGCGTTTTTCCAGGCAGTCCAAACCGACACTCAGCCCTTCCTCGATAAACGGTCTGGTAGTGGAGGTGGTGTCCATGGCCAGGAATCAGATGGAGATGCAGTCCATTCGTCTTGAGACTTCCCTGGATGAGAACATTCCGCTGCTGGCCATCGACAGTGACCGGATGCGCCAGGTTCTGCTCAACCTTCTGCTCAACGGCGCCCAGGCCATCGGCAAAGAAGGCGTCATTCGATTTACCAGCACCTACTCCCCCTCTAACGGCACCATAGTGCTTAGTATTCAAGATAACGGCTGCGGGATTCCTGAAGAGCTGCAGGATAGAGTCTTCGATCCATTCTTCACCACCAAGTCCACAGGTAAAGGTACAGGTCTGGGACTAAGCGTCAGTTACAGTATCGTCCGGGAGCACGGCGGCGATATCGTCGTCGAAAGCAGCACGGAAGAGGGGTATACCCGATTTGTCATAACATTACCCATGGAGAATGACGGTGAGTGAAACCAGAATGCTTATTGTCGATGACGAGCATGATATGCGCTCGGGACTCCAGCGCATTCTCAGCCGTAAACTCCCCCACATCGATGTAACGACCTGCGGCAGCGGTGCCGCGGCACTCGCCCTGCTGCAGGACTCCTCCTTCTCCCTGGCCCTGATCGATATCAAGATGGAAGGCATGGATGGTCTTGAGCTGCTTGCGGAAATGCGAATGTTCGACCCCTGGATGACCGTTATCATGATGACAGGGTATGGCACCATCGAAACTGCCGTCAAGGCGATGCGCGCAGGAGCCTATGATTTCATTTCCAAACCATTTGATAAAGAGACACTTCTCAGGATCGTCGGCAAAGGTCTCGAACGCAACCAGCTGATACGTGAAAATCTCTACCTCAGAGAGAAGGTGAAAAATGGCGGCGGGGCTTCCGAGTTCGTAGGTTCCTCCGAAAGGATGCGTGATTTTCTGTATAATCTCGATATCGTCGCCAAATCGAATTATACCACGCTGGTGCGTGGTGGGTCGGGAACGGGCAAAGAACTCACCGCTCGAGCCATCCACAGCCTCAGTAATCGAGTTGACAAGCCGCTGGTCATGGTCAATTGTCCCGCCATCCCGGAAAACCTGTTGGAGAGTGAACTGTTTGGACATACCAGGGGAGCCTTCACCGACGCCACCCAGACACAGAAGGGCATGTTCGCCGAAGCCAACGGCGGCACCATCTGTCTCGACGAAGTGGGCGATTTGCCTCTGCAGACTCAGAGCAAACTCCTGCGCGTTTTACAGGAACAGGAATTCAGGCCTCTTGGCAGTTCCGAGACCCAGAAAGTGGATGTCCGGGTGGTTGCCCTGACCAACCTCGACCTCGAGCAGATGATAGAAGACAAGCTTTTCCGGGAAGATCTCTACTACCGTCTCAATGTGGTGACCCTGAATACTCCCTCCCTCCGGGACCTGCGTGATGATATACCTGAACTCATACACCACTTTACCCTGAAGGTTTGCGAGGAACTCAACGTACCTCCGAAAACTTTCTGTCAACGGGCCGTCTCAAATCTTGTGGACCGCGACTGGCCCGGCAATGTCAGGGAACTGCAAAATGTGGTGCGAAGAATCGTTATGTTCAGCTCCGGTCAGATTATTCAACTGGACGATCTCAACTTCATTGAAAACCCTCTCCATAAAAGCGGCAGGCGCGCTGAATCCACCGGTGGACTCCCGGTACCCACTGAGACGACCTACAAAGACGCCAAACAGCAGGTTGTCGATACCTTCACTATCAAATACATCGTTTCACTGCTGAACAAGACCAAGGGAAATGTCTCCCAAAGCGCCGAAATAGCAGGTGTCTCACGGGCAGCGTTGCAAAAGATCATGAAACGGCTCAATATCCAGGCCGCCGAATACCGCGGCCACGATACGGAAGAGTAGGAGCAGGAAGCAGAAATTCCAGCGTGGACCGGTCAGAGCCTATACATTCCCATCGCATCTTTTTTCGGCCCGAGTATGCCCAGCTGCGGGAATACTCGGCGGGCAATAAGAAAACTGAGTACGATGATAGCAAAAAGAGCCACCAGTTCAAGTACGGCCAAACCGTCCGGAGCACCGACGAGAAGGAGGTTTTCAAGAAGATCAATGGAAAACCATATTCCTGTGAGCCGGTACACACCTCCATGAAAACGAAAGACGAAATAGGCGAATACCAGTGGAATCAACGTCGTTATGGCAATAAAGAGAGTTGGCTCATCGGGTTGCACAGGCAGTCCATTGTACAGATTCAAAGCGGCATAGACCACCAGCAAAACACAGAGAATCGCATTGTGGGTGAGATACTTTCGCCGCAGTTCCTGGTCGGGTACGGCGGCAATGCAGTAAGCGATCGTGGCCGATTTGGCAGGCGACTCGGCCACAAGTCTCTCAAAGATCTGCTTTTTTGTCCTTCCATGCTCCAGTTCTGCCACCACCCTGTTCTGTATATCGCCAAACCCCATACACTTCCCTTGAATTAATAGTGTGTATTCTCTTCATCTCAACCGACCGTCAACACAACCGCCTGGTGGTCAGCCCGACTTGTTGCCGCCTCCATTTGATGATACACTGAGACGATACTCATCAAATGGCATGGAGACAATACTATGCGGATCTGGCTTCCCTGTGCTCTCTACCAGTTCTTTCCGCTTTTTTGCGTCTTGTTGGGGTTCTATATTATAGCCACCCTGCACACACTCCTGGCCATTGTCGTTACAGCGACACTCTATACGTATTCTTTCACTATCCTGTGGATGCGCTGGCATAATGAGCCTGAAGAAGAAGATGAGAGCTGATTTGCCACTACGCTGTTCAATACAATCAACTTTCTTTTGCAGACGGCAGCTGATACATGACCGTGGGGAATTAAGTAATAAAGAAAATGCTGGACTCCGCCGATAGGAGATAATACCGTCTTAATACCGTCTGCAGCGGTGAAAGTTGGACTGGTGGTAATCGGTGCCCGAATCCTCGCCGGGCAAGAGAATCGGAAACTCATGCCTTATACCTGTTGTGACAATGTTTATCCATCGTTTTTTATGGCTGCACTCTGTACAAATCTGTTTCGTTCTGGTGCCGCAAGCCTCTGTTGTTTCATTCTCTTGCTCATCCTTGGTTTCTCCACTGCGATGGCGAGCAGTCCCCTTCACCTCTCTTCTGCCGAGAAGAGTTGGCTGAAGAACCATGCCAAAATTCGGGTTCAACTCGCTGAAGACTGGCCCCCGTACAACTACGTCGAAGACGGAAAGCCGAAAGGTTACGTCAACGAATATCTCCTTCTGCTTGCAGATCAACTGGGGATTGAGGTCTCTTTCGTCAGCGGTTACAGCTGGAGCGAATACGTGTCGATGCTTGAAACACAAGAAATCGACTGTATAACCAACATGACCGTTACGCCTCAGAGGCGAAAACGGTTTCTGTTTTCCCAGAAAAGCGTGGTCGACGTCTTCAATTCCATTCTGACGCGTAAAAACAGTACAACACCGACGGATCTGGAACAATTGAGGGGAGCCACCGTGGCCGTGGCCCGCGGCTATGCCCAGGAGGAGCTGCTCGAACGCTATTATCCCGATATCACTCTACTGACCACTGCTAATCTGCTGGATTCCATTCGCCGGGTGATGTCGGGCGAAGCCGATGCCGCCATAGGCGCGCATGGCGTGTTCAACTACTATATCGGCAAGCATCTGCTCGACGAGGTTTCGAGCATTCCGATTACCGCCAATGTCATATTCCCTTCGGCACCGCACCATCTCGCCGTTCATCCCGACAACACCATCCTCCTGAGCCTGCTCGACAAGGCGGCCGCCTCTCTGAGCAAGGAGGAATTGAGTCAACTTCACACCAGATGGTATATGAGCCAGAGTAAAGGAACACAGCCGCGGCTAAGTGAAGCGGAGCGCCGTTATCTGGCCGAGAAAAACCATTTCAACCTCTGCGCCGATCCAGATTGGATGCCCCTGGAGGGCATCGCCCAGGGCAATCATATCGGCATGGCCGCCGATTACATGCGCCTTTTGGCCGCTCGGCTTGGAGTGAGGATGGAATTGGTCCCCACCACGTCGTGGCAACAGACCCTGGAGTTCGCCGAGAGCAGACGTTGCGACCTGGTATCCCTTGCCATGTCGACGCCTGACAGAAGGTTCTATCTTCATTTCAGCAAGCCCTATTTCACCACGCCGCTGGTGGTCGCCACCAGGGAATCGGCACCGTTCATCGCTGAGTTCGGCGCTCTGCGGGACAGGAGAGTGGGGGTCAAGAAAGGCTACGCATTCGGTACTCTGCTCAGACAGCGTTATCCGCAGGTGGAAATCGTGGAAGTAGCCACAGTGCAGCAGGGACTGACCATGGTCCGCGACGGCAACCTGCACGGCTTCGTCGGTTCGCTGCCCACACTTGTCTACACTCTCCAAAAACACTATCCCGGTGATATGAAGATCGCCGGCAACACCGGTGAAGATCTCGAACTGCGCATGGGCCTTCGCAACGATGAACCGCTTCTGCTTTCCGCCATGAACAAAGCGATTGAGTCGATCACGGCGGAGGAGCACCAGGAAATCCTCAACCGCTGGGTATCGGTACAGTATGAAGAAGGCACCAATTATCGCCTGATCTTTGGCATCCTAGCAGGTGGTGCCCTTCTTTTTTTCCTGTTGTTCTACCGGCAGATCACCCTCAAGAGATTCAACAGCAAACTGCGCCGCCGCAACCAGGAGATTGTCGAGCAATCGGAGCTGCTGCAAAAAACCCAGCAGCAACTGCTGTTGACCCAGTACGCCGTCGACTCCTGCTCCTTTCCCATCTTCTGGCTTCACCATGACGCCGTACGAGATAAAAACAAGATCGTCCACGCCAATGATGCGGCAGCTGCATGTCTTGGCTATCCCCGGGAGGAACTGTGCGACATCGACCCCGCGTCCATTGCCGAGAGCCTGATGAGTTCGGCAGAAGTGGCGGGACTCAAAGGGGATAAGAGCGAAAACAGACAGCCAGTGGCCGTTTTTCACCGCAGGGACGGCTCCACCCTGCCAGTGGAGCTCCATGTCAGCTCTTTCACCTATCAGGGCGCCAATTACCGTTTTATTTTCTTCAAAGACATCACCAGACAGAGGGAAATGGAGGAAAAACTGCATCGCTCCATGAAGATGGAGGCCGTAGGCCTCATGGCCGGCGGAGTGGCACACGATCTCAACAATATCCTCTCAGGCATCGTCAGCTACCCTGAATTGCTTCTCTATCAGCTCGACGACGATCACCCCATGCGCCCACAGATCGAGGCCATCAAGAATTCGGGCGAACAGGCGGCGCAGATAGTCGATGATCTGCTCACCATGGCGCGCGGCGTGGCCGCCGTCCGCCAAACGGCCAATCTCAACACCTTGATCGGCCGTTATCTCGAATCTCCAGAATTCAGGAGACTGCAGGAACGCCATCCCAGGGTAAGCTGCACCCTCAATCTCGATCAGCAGCTCGCCAATACCCACTGCTCCACCCTGCATGTCATTAAATCGATCATGAACCTGGTGACCAACGCCTACGAGGCCACCCCGCCCGAGGGCAGCCTCAGCATTGCGACATTTAACAGACGTCACGATTCTTCCGCGGACATTGGTTGCGATCTTGCCTCCGGCGACTATGTGGTCTTCGAGGTTCAAGATATGGGAGCCGGCATTGCCGAGTCGGCAATCGCCCATATATTCGAACCATTTTATTCCAGGAAGCAGATGGGGAGGAGCGGAACCGGTCTCGGACTGTCGATTGTCTGGAACACCGCCAAGGATCATAGCGGAGGCGTGACGGCAGACAACAGCAGCGAAGGCGCACGCTTCCGTCTCTATCTGCCGGCCACCGACGAACCGGTGAGCCAGCCCGAGCAGAAAACCGTAAAAGAGGAACTGCATGGCGACGGCGAAAAAATCCTGGTGATCGACGATGAGCCCCAACAACTCGAAATTGCCTGCCAGATGCTGACGACCCTGGGCTACCTCCCCGAAAGCGCGTTTTCAGGCGAGGCCGCCCTCGAGCGTGTCAGGCGCAAGAAGTTCGATCTGGTGCTGCTCGACATGATCATGAATCCGGGCATGGGCGGGCGCAGCACCTATGCTGCCATCCTCGAGCAGGAACCGGGCCAGAAGGGGATCATCGTCAGCGGCTTCTCCGAGGACAGCGAAGTCCGTGCCACCCTGGCATTGGGCGCCGGCAGTTTCGTGCGCAAGCCCTACTCTCTCTACAGCCTGGCCACGGCGGTGAAAAATGTGCTCAATACCGCCTGAACGGTTGCAGCAGGCTCTCTTCTTTCTAGTCCGTGTTCGCTTGATTACACAACACTCCAAGAATGTTTTGGAAAGAATGTAAATGTAACAGCCCCGTTGGGTGAGCCAAAAATGATGGTTCTGGCTTTTTCCCTCTTCGGACGCGAATAGAGGGAAAAACAATCGCTGGTAATTTTCAAAGCATAGGTATCTCACCCCATATCGCCCTTGGACTTGCGCGCGCATCCGAAAAAGTCTAGAGTATCTGAATATGCAATGAGTATTATGGTTTGCTGCACTTAGAATAAACACTTTATCTGAGGAGTTCGCTTCAACTGATAAGCATGTTCTCAGCTGGAAGAGATGTGCCTGGCCAGAGCACTCTACCTTGCTGTGCTATGTCGTGCATCGCAATTTCGCAGAGATGATCAATCATTATGAGGGAGGAAAGAGTCAATGACCCAATGGCTGATGCAGTACAATCCCGTTGTTCAGGCGCTGATCGCTACACTTTTTACCTGGGGTGTTACCGCAGCTGGAGCGGGGCTTGTCTTTTTCACACGAAGCGTTAATCAGAAACTCATGGATTCGATGCTCGGTTTTGCCGCCGGAGTAATGATTGCTGCAAGTTTCTGGTCTTTGCTCGCACCTGGTATCGAAATGGCGGAAAACCTCGGCCATCTTCCCTGGCTGACGGCCGCTGTAGGATTTCTCGGAGGCGGCATATTCATGCGCCTGACCGACAAATTCCTTCCGCACCTGCATCCCGGATTGGCAATAGACAAGAAGGAGGGCATCAAGACTTCCTGGCAGCGCAGCACACTACTGGTATTGGCCATAACATTGCATAACATACCGGAGGGCCTGGCGGTCGGTGTGGCTTTTGGGGCTGTGGCGGCAGATCTGCCTTCAGCCACCATCGGTGGAGCCATCGCTCTGGCACTCGGTATTGGCATACAAAACTTTCCGGAAGGGACAGCTGTTTCAATGCCTCTTCGCCGGGAAGGAATGTCGAAGACCAAAGCTTTTCTGCTGGGCCAGTTTTCCGGCATGGTTGAACCGATTGCCGGTGTCATAGGCGCCCTTTTTGTCCTGAAAATGCAACACATCCTTCCCTATGCCCTTTGCTTTGCCGCCGGTGCGATGATCTTTGTCGTCGTCGAAGAACTGATCCCCGAATCGCAGCAACGCCTCGCCAATATCGATACGGTGACCATGGCGACCATGGCAGGCTTTACAATCATGATGATGCTCGATGTTGCTCTAGGTTGAGGAATAATTGCTGGCAGCACACGGCAGTCGCACATCTGCTTCAATACATGCAGGCGCAGCAACTGCGACGCCTTTCACCTGATCCAGGTTTATCTCGACAATCTTCTGAAAACTCTGCCTGGGTTGAAAACAGCATAACGGAGGCACTCCCCATCCTCCCGCCGCTTTTCCATCTTTTTTCACCAAAAAACGACTGTAGAGCAAACCGGGCCCCTCTTTTCAGCCGGAAGGGCAGACATCTCTCAACTCCTTTTTCCGGCTGATGGAAAAAGTACTTCCCGCAGCGCCTCTCCAATTCTAGCGACCGTGTAGGGCTTTCTCACATAGGCTGACACGCCCAGTTTCCTGGCCTCTTCAATGTTTGCCGGATTGGAGTAGCCGCTGGCTATTATGGCTTTTTGGTATGGCTTAAACTCCAGAATTCGCTTATAGGTCTGTAGGCCGTCGATTCCGGGAGTCATGATCATGTCGAGGATGATGAGATCGGCCGAATTACGTCGCAGATACTCAATTGCTTCCTCGCCGCTGGCCACCGTAGTGACCATATATCCGAGATAGTGGAGAATATCCGAAGCGATGTTGCGCTGCTCCTCGGAATCGTCGACTAACAGAACCGACTCTCCCGCACCTCTCAGAACCCCCTCCTCCTCTTTCTCTGTATGGTTACCATCAATAGTATCATCCGCCGGAAAGAAAAGCTGAAACGTTGTCCCTACGTTTTCCAGGCTATCAATGATGATGTGTCCCCCATGATCCTCGACCGTTCCCCACACCACTGCCATGCCCAATCCCGTACCGCTTTTTCCCATCACTTTGCGTGAGTAGAAGGGCTCATAAATCCTTTCCAGTTCTTTCTCTGCGATACCGACACCGGAATCAACCACTGCCAGTTTGATATAGGGTCCTGAACGCCAGGTACTGAAGCCCGCCGGCCTGCTGTTGAGCGTCACCGAGGCTAGTGTGATCTCCAAGACTCCACCATCCACCATCGCTTCTACTCCATTGGCCACGAGGTTCATGACGGTTTTACTCAAGTGAATGGGAGATCCTTTGACCCAATAGTGCTGGTTGGAGCAGTCAAAGCGCACCTCTGTCTTGGGATGGGTCTTCAGGAGTTCTCGAAACTCGGGGCTGGCCAGATAGGCGGTAACCAATTCCTGCATATCCACCCGCTCCTCTATCTTGACCCCACGTCGAGCCAAGGTGAGCAGGTCGGTGACGATTGCCGCCGCCTTCTTTCCCGATGCACGGATGGTCTCAATGGGTCGTCTGAGTTCTGAATCCTGAGGCAGGTTGAGCAGGAGAAAATCAGGATAGCTGACGATCCCCGAGAGTATGTTGTTGAGATCATGAGCGACACCGCCGGCGAGGGTGCCTATGGCCTCCATTTTTTCGGCCTGGCCAAGCTTTTTTTGTATTTCCCGGCGCTCTTTGATCTCATTGATCAATTTGCTGTTGGCATCCTGCAGTTCGCGTGTGCGAATCTCGACGAGTTCTTCAAGATGGTCTTGATGTAGTTCAAGCTCCGATTCACGCTTTCGAATCTTGGCAAGCATGGTGTTGAAGACGTCCACAAGAATGCCTATCTCATCGTCATGTATCTTTTCCACCCGCTTCTGGTAATTCTGCGTCTGCGTAATCTGCTGCATTGTACGGGCCAGTTCAGTTACTGGCGCTGTCACTGCTCTGTTCAAACGGATACATAAGAGCATTCCACCGGTCAACAGGAGAGCGCTGAATGTAGAAATAACAAGCCAGAAGTGCAGCAACCGGCGGTCGAGCCTGGTCAGATCGGTGCGCACGATAATAAAGCCAATTATCTCTTCTTTAAGGGAAATCGTACGGATGACATCGAAATAGTCCTCGGCGAAACGCTCAACGATGGTATCTGCTTTCTCTACCATTTTTTCCGGCAGGGTGGTTGCCGCCCTGCTGTTGCCATATTGAGGCTGTATGTAAGAGACGAACAGTGTTCCGTCTTCGTTGTAGAGAGCGGCGGAGAGCACGTCCCTTTCGGCCCGTAGCGCGCTCAACATCTCATAGGCAGTATCGGGATCGCGAAACACCAGGGCCGCCGTGCTATTATCACCGATCACCTCGGCCAACACCCTGCTGTTGCTCACCAGTTTAGCCCGGAAGCTGAACAGCTTTTCCATGGAAACAGCAACCGTCATTACTCCGATCAGCAGCCCTGAGGTCAGCAAAACCACAGCCGACAGCTTTCTGCTGATTGGCCAGTTATAGAAATGGGTGAGTAAACGGTGCATGCCTCTCAATCAACTATGGTTGCAAGTCTCAACAACTTCGAGCTTATTGACAGCTCCGAATACCGGACCGCCTGCAGGTTGACACCCACCCCTATCCGCTGCTGTTTTCGCACAAGATTGACCATACCTCCCATGGCGAGAAATCCGGGGGTATCAGCGACTGTGAGGACAGGAAGCCCTGCAAGTCTCTCTTTGATGTCGTCGAAATGCCGGAGCTGATCCGCACCAATATAGAGAACGTCACACACCCGGACACTAATATCTTCGGCTTCATCATAGAACACTACTCGCATTGGCTTGCCTCTCCAGCGTTCGCCGGTCACAACCTGATCGATGATGGCGCCGAAGGGGGGATTCCCGACAATGCCTATAGTGAAATACTCAGAACGCTCCATCCATAACCCTGGCCAACTGACAAACCTGGCGAGATTATAGAGAAATACAGCCTTGACATGATGCTCAGTAGTCTGGGGAGAAGCCGGTGCGACCCCGGCTGAAGCCAGGGACAGGACACCCAGGAAAGCGGCGAGACAGAGAAAGCGCGTTTTTCGCAAACACCATTGTAGTTGTAAAGCAAGCGACATACAAAAACCTAAAACCTGTAGGTTGCCTTGAGCCAGTATGTCGGAGGAATATGCGACGAGACAATCCCAGATCCAGTTGGAATAGCCTCCTTATGGCCTGAGGAAAGCAGATTCTCGCCACCGACGGCAAGCTGCAATGCCTCAAGCGGCTCCCAGAGCAGCTGAAGGTCAAAGCGCAGGTATTCGCCGATAGTGTCGGATTCATATTCATCCACGTAATAGAGTTCGCCATTCAAGGAAAGCGAAGGACTCATATCATAGTACCCTCTGATCTGGAATTGATGCCGAGGGTAGTTTTTCTCCGAATTCAGCGAATTGAGCGTATTGGACTGATGCCGATCAGAATACTCGAGATTGAGGTCCATCCAGGAATAGCCCGCCATCAGTTTGAGATGTTCCAATACCTGCCAGGCCGCAGAGATTTCGATGCCGTAGGATTCACCTTCGATGTTGTTGACGAAGGTGTTGGGAATGACCAGGTGCGACGGTAACGGTGCCGTCTCCAAGAAAGCTCTCCCCTGACGCTCGCCGCGTAGATCGCCATAGTCGTTATAGAAGGTGGCGACATCGACCGAGAGGGAATCAGTCCACTGCCAGCGATAGCCGAATTCATAGGCGATCAGCTCCTCCGAGTCGAAATCGTCGTTACCTACCAGGCGGAGTTGCACAGGGGTGGGGCCTTGCTGGAAGGAAGCGAAATGGATGGTGACGTCCTGTTCCGTCCTCGACGGCGTGCGCACCGCCCGCGAGATCGCAGCCCAGAGAAGATGGTGTTTTTCAGGCATGTAACGCAGTCGGATACTCGGCTGAATTTCAAAGCCGGAGTAATCGTTGTGTTCAAACTTGGAACCGACCGTGCACCAGAGGGTGTTTTCGACAACCGATATGTCATCCTGGAGAAAGGCGCTCCATAAAACGGTTGACTCCGAGGCTGGGGTAAAAGTGGTTGAGAAGGTACCTTCGGTCTCATCCTCTGTCCATCTTACTCCCACGCCCCAGACTATCTGATGGTCCGGCCAGCGTTTCAGGTGGTGCTGCAGTTCGAAATCGAAGGTATCCCTCTCCTCCTCGACTACCACCAGATCCTGGGTATAGCCGGTATAATACAACTTGACATTGACATCAGAGACCTTTGAAAGATTGTGATGGTATTCCGTCAGGATATGGCCGCCATGGAACTTCTCGGTCTCTTCGGAACGGCGAAAGAAAGGCGGAGTCAGAAAGCCAGAGAGTAGCGATGTGAAATCGGCTTCTCCTTTATATAATTCACTCTGGAAGGACAAACTGCTGTCCTTCCAGCTGCTGTCGAGGCGCAAACCGGCCCGGGATGACTGCAAAGCATCATGAGCGTCGGCGCCGCTTGCCGTTTCCATTTCGTCACGCTTGAATCCTTTGACATAGAACCTGTAGGCTGTTGTCTCCCCAAACCTGCCGCCGAAACGGGCGGCCGCTAGAGGCTGTTCTCTGGTTCCATACATTGCCTGCACCAGGCCACCTTGGGTCTCTGCGCTGTTTTTGGATATAATATTAATGACGCCGTTGACCGCATTGGCGCCCCACACCGTCGCTCCCGGTCCGCGAATCACCTCGATGCGTTCTATGTCTTCGAGTATGGTGTCAACTCTGTCCCAATATATCCCCGAGTAGAGCGGGGTGTAGAGACTGCGGCCGTCGATGAGCACCAGCAGCTTGTTCTCGAAGAAATCATTGAATCCCCGGGCGCCGATTTCCCATTTTGAACCGTCGACCTGTCCCACCTGGATGCCTGGAACCAGGCGAAGAATGTCGGGAATGGTTCTCGCCCCCGTCCTGCGAATGTCCTCGGGGGTGATGACCGTGATAGCGGCGGCGGCATTGAAAAGCGTCTCCGGCCGTTTGGAAACCGAAGTGACCTTGAGTTCGAGCAGTTCCTCTATGGAAAGCGTCTTGAGGTAGGCAAGTGTATTCTCATCCGTTTCCGTTATGCCCCTCACCGGCAGGAGGAAAGACACAATGAGCAGAAACAGAGATATCCAGAATGCCGGATTCCGGCTGCGACGGTATATATGGAACATTGCTCCCTTGAAACTGTGATATAGTCAGTAGATAATAGATCTTCAACCTACCTAATGTATACAGAAGAGACCGTTGCTTGACAAGAGGTCTTTTTTAGATGGCATGCCGGTGTAGGTGCAGGAGTTACGGGAAAAAGGGAAGGGAGTAAAGCACAAATGATGATGAGAAAACCATCTTTATCGTTTTCTTTCAAAATCGAATGCTGTTGCAAGAAATCCACTCGCTCCACTGAATGAGGCCTGGGGGTCCTTTGCTGTTTTGAGCAAGAGCAGTGCAGCTTTCGCCCAGTCTTCGGAGTTACTGTAGAGTGAGTTGCCCATCAATTTTATGGAGGCAGAAGGAATATGCCCCCCAGTGATGTCATCCACTCCTTCTTCCTGTATTTCACTGACCAGGTGGTGCTCGGAGTCACCTATGTATACTGCATGGCCATATATGCCACCCTGTTGCTGTTGAAAGTGCCCGGAAAATAGCGCTCCCATATTATGATTCCGGAAAGGATACAGTTACAGAGATATTTCGATTCGTTTGCGATTACTCCTCTTTGCTTTCATAGTGTCGAACATATAATCGACTCGTTGTGTCCTCTGCACCTCCCCCGCCGGGCCGTCTCTTCTTTAAATCCCGCCAATACCGTATCTCTGCGTCCTCTCTCCGAGATGCAGCGATCCTGCAGCGTTCTGCCAACCGGGAGTAAAAAAGGAAGCTTGTAGTGTCGACCACGCTTTTTTCCTTGAATACCTCTTGCTTTTGCTGTTTAGTGATATACAGTTTTTAGATAAAACAGATACAGCACTGTATTTTTGTCCATCCTACTTGCAACACTTCTTGCATCTTCGTTGCCGATAAAGATTGCTGCGTATCTCAGTCTCAAGGAGACCCGTTTGAAACTCTTTATTGGCAATCTTCCCTATGATATAACTGAACCTGAAATAGCTACCCTTTTTGGTGAATATGGCGAGGTATTAAATACACATCTCATCACCGATCAATTCTCTGGCAGATCCAAAGGCTTTGCCTTTGTCGAAATGTCAAATCGCGGAGAAGGACACAAAGCAATGGAAACCCTCAACAAAATGCTCTTCAAACATCGGGAGCTGGTGTGTAAAGAGGCTCTTCCGCCAAAAAAAGGTAAGAAAAAACGACGCTGAATACTAAAACAATTCATCTTCAGAACACAATGCCGCACGGATAGAATATTTTGCCATCGGAAAACGTTTTGCCCGATGGCACAGCAGCTGGCGTTGATTTCACAACACCGGCTGTTTTTTACACTGTCGGCTCCGCCAAACGAGCGGCCGACAACTGAACAAAGGGGGAGGTTCCCCGACAACACAGGAGCACCAGAAATGGCAGAAGGAACAGTAAAGTGGTTTAATGACGCAAAGGGTTTTGGTTTTATCGAGCAGGACGGCGGCCAGGACGTTTTCGTCCATCATTCCGCTATCCAGGCAGATGGCTTCAAGTCTCTCACGGAAGGAGAACGCGTCAGCTTTGACGTCGTCCAGGGCCAAAAAGGCCCGGCTGCGGAAAACGTAGTCAAAATGTAAGCGAGAAAATCGCCGAATCGCAGCCGGATGATGGTTGCGGTTCGGCACCTCATAATCCCATTCCACCACTAAGGTGGAGATTATCTAACAGGCGTGGCACTCTGCCCAGCCCTGTACAGCCGTCCACCGGTCTTATTAACAGATTGATCCGCACTCTCTTTGCACCCCTCTTCCCCAAAACTGACGTACAGCTCCGCTCCCCCACCAGGCGTCAATACCTTGCTATTGCGCTGATGATGAATAACTATGTAAAGAGCGGAAAGAAGAGGCTGCAGACGAGCGCCAGTTGGGAACGGAAGTGTGGCAATATCACACTATTGTACGAGTGCTTCCGTCTCACCTGAAGAGGCGATCGTCGCACCCTCACGGAGGACAATCTCTGTCACGAAACAGAGTCACATTATACCCTTACAAGAAATACTATTTTGGGAAAAGCTGCATTTTTCGTAAAATACCTGGACCAACCAAAGGAGAAACCATGTCGCTGACACCATCAACAATGCTCGAACTCGGAACCGAAGCACCACCTATCGACATCAGCGCGCCCGATGGACTACCCTACGTTCTTGCCGACCGCCGGATAGACAAAGGTCTTCTTGTCATCTTCATGTGTAACCACTGCCCGTATGTTATCCATATCAGAGAAGAGTTGACCAATAAAATAAAGCAGTACCAGATGCAGGGGATAGAGGTTGTCGCCATCAACAGCAACGACTTCAGCGAGTATCCGGACGACAGCCCTGAACGGATGGTGGAAACCGCCGAAGCCTTCGGATTTTCCTTTCCCTATCTTGTCGATGAAGATCAGAGGACGGCCAAGGCCTACCGCGCCGCCTGCACCCCTGATATTTTTCTTTTCGACGCCGACAAAAAACTCGTCTATCGCGGCCAGTTCGACAGTGCCCGTCCCGGCAACAGTGAACCGGTAACCGGTGAGGATCTCACCCGCGCCGTCGAACAGCTTGTAGCAGGCGAGGCCGTCACCGTGGAGCAGAAACCCAGCATGGGCTGCAACATCAAGTGGAAGCAGGACAATGCCCCGGAGTATTTTGGCGCCTGAAGAAAAAGACATCTTCTCACTCCCAAATTCGTAAAGTTTGGTATTTGTGTGCCACGTAATTTCAACGGGCAGCGGACCCGGAATAGATATTTTCGCGGGACGCCATGAACCCGCTGCGCCGTAGCCGTCCTGGCTGCAGCCACTCCTGAGATACGCATCTCCAGGACACAGTATGAGATTATTGGCTCAAACAGATGGGTAATGAGAAAAAGATATCGCCCTGAGTCTTAGGCTTAGGCTTAAACCACGTGAACGATTCCAGCGGATCCATGAAGAAGCTATGAACTCACGGGTTCACCTCTGGTCTGAGGCGAGCAGAGAACGTTTCGGCTTGTCTTTTTGCTAAAAGCTTGCCACAAGAATTCCCACCCCCCTCCGCAGTGAACGTTTGAGAATATTTTCCTTCTGAGGGGAACGGACGTGAAGAGGCATGCCGCTCAACTGGGGGGTCTGGGGTAGCGCCAGTTTGTTTTTTTCCACGTCATTGAGATAAAGAATCTGTTCAATTTGCCATCTCTTCATAGCGTCCCTCCCTTCAATCCGTTGACAGGCGCGCTGTCCACAGGTACAGCACCCTTCATACCCTGATATTATCACAGAAAAACAGATGAAGTCAAACAGAAGGCACTACATATCAAAGAAATCCGACGCAGCCATACAATATGGTGCGTAGCCGCCTATTTATCCACAAAAAGGTTCAATCCCGATATTTTGCAGGTTTGCAGAATCGACCAGACCAGCATGAAACACCTCTACACGATATCCCATCACCCAGCGGATCCCCGTGCGCAGCAGAGAAAGAACATTCTCTACATCAAACATTCACTCTCCGCGAATCCAGCGGTTGTTCTCATAGAGAAAGTACGGATTGAACCTTTTTTTATAGTTCATGGCCGGAATCCTGTCGATGTTATATCCCAGATAGAGATAATCTATGTTCTTGTTCAAGCAGAAGTTGATCATCGTCAGAATATTAAAGACACCAGGACTGCGCCTGGCCTCATCGGTATCAAAGTAAAAATAGACGGCGTTGAGCCAGTTGCTGCCGATATCGACTATACCATTGCCTATGAGCCGGTTCTCCACTTTGTAGCGGATTTCAAAAGTGGAGGTAATTTTATTGAGGAAGAATCCGGAATAATAGGCCTCGGCAGTATTGCCTTCATGGGGATAGCGCTGCCGCAGAAATTTCTCGCACAGTGCAAGTTTTTCCATGGTAGGGCGAATGAGGCCTATGGAAACGTCGACATCGGTATTTTTTCGCCACACCCGCTTCTGAGAACGGGTCGGTTTGAACTGCTTTGAATGCAGGCGAATGGGAACGCATGCACTGCAGTTTCTGCAGTGCATAGCATAGAGGGAATTGCCATTGCGACGATATCCAGCCGCCAGGAAGAGCTCCATCATCCGGTCCGAGAGCGGACCGAACAAGCCCTGATAGAAAGTTGCCGGATATGGCAATTGATAGGGGCAGTTTACCGTTACATCGACAAAATATTTATCAACCCTCTTTTTCAATGTCGAAAATTCGAGGGCACATTCCTGATCATACTTAGACATCGTACTTTCAATACATTAGCTGCTGCTCTGTCTTCAGTTTCGTTTTTCTTGGTCAATATAGTATATATTATTCCTATACCAGTCCCTGGTCAAGCATCGCATTGACGACTTTGACAAATCCGGCGATATTCGCCCCGGCCACATAATTCCCTTTGACACCGTAGTCTTCAGCTGCATGCAGACAGGTTTTGTGAATGGCCTTCATAATATCTTTAAGCCGGTTGTCCACCTCCTCCCTGGGCCAGGATAAACGCATTGAGTTCTGCGACATCTCCAGTCCAGACACGGCCACGCCTCCGGCGTTGGCGGCTTTTCCCGGTCCATAGAGCAACTTATTGTCGAGATAGACATCAACGGCCTCAGGGGTGGACGGCATGTTGGCACCTTCACTGACAAGACGCACCCCGCCCTCGATCAGGGAAAGACCGTCCTTGCCGTTTATTTCGTTTTCCGTGGCACAGGGAAAAGCACAATCGGCCTTGTGACGCCACAACGGATTGTGATCCAGCGAGCTGTCACTAGGCACATACACCGCCTCCTGATACTTCTCGGCATATTCGCTGATTCTGCCGCGGCGCACATTCTTCAGAAGCTTGACAAAGGCCAGTTTATCTGCATCGATGCCGGCCTCGTCATAGATGTATCCAGACGAATCGGAGAGAGTGACAACCTTGCCGCCAAGTTCGAGAATTTTCTCCGTGGTAAACTGAGCGACATTGCCCGAACCGGAAACAAGACACACTTTACCATAGAAGGTTTCGCCATGTTCAGCGAGCATCTCGGCGGCGAAGTAGACATTGCCATAACCGGTAGCCTCCGGCCGTATGAGGCTCCCCCCCCAGGACAGGCTCTTGCCGGTGAGTACGCCGGTAAATTCATTGCGCAGTTTTTTATACATACCGAAAAGAAAGCCTATCTCCCTGGCACCGACGCCGATATCTCCTGCCGGCACGTCGGTATTGGGGCCGATATGCCTGCTGAGTTCCGCCATAAACGATTGACAGAACCGCATCACCTCATTGTCGGACTTACCCTTGGGATCAAAATCGGATCCTCCCTTGCCGCCGCCCATGCTGAGCGTCGTCAGCGAATTTTTAAAGACCTGCTCGAAGGCGAGAAATTTCATTATTCCCAGATTGACGGAGGGATGAAAGCGCAGTCCGCCTTTGTAAGGGCCCAGGGCACTGTTCATTTCCACCCGGAAGCCTCGGTTGACATGTACCTGTCCCTGGTCATCCATCCAGGGTACCCGAAAAAGGATAACCCTTTCCGGCTCGGTTATGCGCTGAAGTACAGCCAGCTGCCTGTACTCCATATTTCTGTCCAACACGGGCTTGACCGATTCAAGAACCTCTTCCACCGCCTGGTGAAACTCACGCTGTTCCGGATCCTTTTCCTTAAGTTGGCTCATGACCTGATCCATCGCTTCTCCTTTTTTCTCAGATAACAGAAGGGTTATGCAGCTTCAACTTTCACCGCGCTCATATATGATAACTCCTTTTGAGGATTTGCCATCGCATTTGATGGTCAATGGCGATGACAGACGCAGGTGGCTGAGGTATTGAGTACTCTCAACGGTGTCTGCAGCAAGCAGCCATTGCCAGTCTAAACGCTCGCTCTCGGCGATGCCGTCAATGGTATTTTCTCCGCCTTCGTCATACTCCGTAACCGTCAAATAGGGAATCCCCAAAGAGGTAATATTTTGAAAAAAATGGGATCCCTGAGAAGGCTCGGCTTTGAGTTTACTATTGCGTATTTCCACCATTGCCCCCACTCCGGAAATATCCCGCCATTGCACGGGAATACCAAGCCAGCGATCAGCTGTGCCCCACCTGCCGGGACCGATCAGCACATAAGGACGGGATTGTTTTTCCAGCTTTCCGTTGAGAATACCTATTTCCGAGGCGATGGTCTGGGTTCTGCCGGGGTCGAATTCATCCGGCTTCACCAACAGGATGTCGGCGCAGTTGGTAAAACGTCCATGCCCGAGGCAGTTGCCGGAATAACATATCGCCTCGGCCACCTCCTCCATGCTGATCTCAACATCACCGCTCTCCCCGCCGGCCACCATGGGCCGCATTTGCAGGAAGTAGAGAATCGACTGACGGGGATCATCAGCCAGGTTGAGAGCAAACTCCATTTCCACCTCGCAGCCCATGCCCTGTCTGCCTATTTCAAGCAGTTCCGACAGCACCTCGGCCAGGGGATAGATGCGATATTTAAGCAGCTGGGCAAAGGTCATGATGCGCATGCCGGGCATAAAGCCATCGCGAATACGGTGCTCTGCGGCCACGTACGTCGAGGAGAGCTGCTGGACAGGATATTCCTGGTCGGCATCCTGCACCTGCCTCAATACCAAATTTGAGTCGCGGCGGGAGAACTCCGCCTCTGTGGACACATCGAGGGCATAAAATGTGTTCTGGCAGTTATCCAAAATATCTTCCACAGTGGAAAACTGGATGAGTCGCTCCGGATGAGCCGGCGAAAAACGTAGCGACTTTTCACCATCAACCACGGTTTTACCGAGCCCAAGAGCAATATGGGCAATTCCCTCATGCGCTTTCATATTAAGGATCGGATAATGATTATGCGACTGGGCGACCCCGGAGACGGCAGGATACCAGTAGCCGTTATGCTTGTTGCCCACTACTTCCTGGATAATCACCGCCATGGCGTCGGCTCTGCTGCTGCCGGTATTCTGGGCAAAGGCCCGGGGGCTGGCAAACCATGTCGACGCGTATATGAGTTTGACGGCATTTTCCAGCTCTTCGAGCCTCTCGGACTGGCTGTTGCTGTTATTGGCGAGAAAATAGGTGGAATAGAGTCCCGCAAATGGTCTGAACAGGCCGTCCTCGAGCAGAGACGACGAGCGTACCGAAAGAGGAAACTGACATTTTGCCGCAAAAACCCGCAAATCGTCTCGCAGCCACTGCGGCAGACGGGCTCGCAAGAATCGATCCTGAATCTCTATGTCACTCAATGCTGCCTTATGGACAAGACCGTTTTCCTCGACAAAAGACGCAAAACCGGTTGCTGAAATAACGCAGGTTTTCGGTATGGTCACAATCGTCTCGCCCAGAATCGACTCTGGTGCGGGGGCGTTCTGAAGACGAGCCCACATGAACGCCAGCCCACGAGCTTTACCGCCGATGGCCCCTTCGCCGATCTTGACGAAATCAACTATTTCCGGATCGAAACGATCCGGTTTGAATTTCACCACCACTCCTTTCTGGCGAATTTTGCGAAGGACATGGATCTTGTCGACAAGATCGCTGCGCAGGGAGGCCCCGTCCTTGAATTCGGCCAGATATTGCCTGTGCAGGCGCCGGGCCATCGCCACTTCGGCCCGGGCCATAATCCAGTTGGAAAAATGATTCCTGGAGGCGTGGTAACAGAGCGATTCTTCCGGAATGATCTTCAGCATTCTCTCAAGCTCGCCAATCGTTTCCGCCCTGCCGATTTCTGTCTGATCAGGCAGCCGAAAGACGAAGTCACCGAAACCAAGGTGCTGGAGGAAGAAGTCATGCAACTCCTGAGAGCGATTGGGAGATTTTTTATCGATAAACACGGCCGGAATCGCCTGGGCTTTTGGCCGGTTCAGAGCCTCAGTGGAAAGCAGGAGCAAGGGCAGATCGGAAATCTCGCTGCGGACGCTGCGCAGAAGCGTGAGACCAGCCTCCGCCTCCATGCGGCCGCCTACGGTATAACGGGTATCCGATATGATGCAGAAGACGAAGGGCTTGTAGGCTTCATAAAGAGACAGCGCTTCCTCATAACTGGTCGCCAGCAGAACCTTGGGTCTGGCCCGCATCCGCAGCAGTCTGTGCTTTTCGTTGAGACTCTCGTCCAGTAGCGCCTGTGTCTGCCACACCAGCTCCCGATAAATAAGGGGAAGAAAATATGAGCGATCAGCCGGGGAATCCTCGACATAAATGATGACGCGCACCATTGCCCTGGCCGTATCGGCGACGACATTGATATGATCCTCGACATTTTTGACCATGGCCAGTAGAAGCTCGGCGCCGCCGGTCCACAGAAAAATATTGTCGATGCTGTTGTGGTGACCATCTGCCGGAAGCTTTAAGGACTGCAGGTTGTGGACGATAATGATAACGGGCAGGACCGGCTTGATTTCCTTGATCTCTCTGCCTATATCGAAGCCATTGACTCCTTTGAGAAAAGGCATGGTGATGACAAGGTCGTATTTTTTAGAGCGGATCTCCTCAAGAGCCCCGGCAACGGAAGAAACTCTGGTGATCATCGGTGCACCGCTGAGGCTCAGGCCCTGATATTCCTTAATAACCTGGGTGGCGATGGAACCATCCTCTTCCATAATAAAGGCGTCATAGGAGCTTGAGATAAGCAGGATAGTCTGCACCTTGAAAGACATGAGTTTGTGAAAAATCGTGAAGTGGGGATCAAAATCGGCAACCATTCGTTCGGATTCTTCAAACATCATCTGCTCCCGGTGAAAATGCTCCTGGTATCGGCCACTACCGGCCCTGCCACCAAAGTATACACCATTCGTTGACGAATATTCAATTCTTCTGCGCTGTTGGTCAAAGCTTCGACCATATCATCCCGCTACACTCAATCCGTCAAAAATCTTTTTTTCACCCAATGAGAAATGCGTGTAAGACAACCTGCCACTTTGTGGTATAATTGTTCTATGAGTTCACTCTAGAAAAAGGTAGATATGGATAACGATGAATTTTCGCGGTTTCGTAAAAGACTGGGGAAGACGCAGAAAGATCTGGCCAATCTGCTGGGTACTTCCCTGAAGGCGGTCTGCTCCTATGAACAGGGGTGGCGGTCGGTACCGACTCACGTGGAGCGGCAGCTCTATTTTCTCTATCTCAGAAAAGCCGATGTCGACAATGGCCTGAAAAACTGCTGGGAGATACTCGAATGCCCACCGGAAAGAAAGACCAAGTGCCCGGCCTGGGAGTTTAATTCAGGCAAGTTTTGCTGGTTTATCAACGGCACCATCTGCGAATGCAAATCCCAGAGAACCTGGGAGGAAAAAATCAAAATATGCCGTAACTGCAAGGTCATGGAAGGCATACTTTAACTACCGCAGCCTCCTGAAATTTATCCCTCAAGATGGCCGCGAATGATTTTGAGAATGCGCCTTACCGGCTCGGCCGCTCCCCAGAGTAGTTGGTCGCCAACGGTGAATGCGGTCAGATAATCGCTGCCGAAGTTCATCTTGCGTATTCTGCCAACGGCGATGGTCAGCGATCCGGAAATCCTCGCCGGCGTCAGCTGATCTTCGGTCATCGTACGCTCGTTGGGGATGACTTTCACCCACTGGTTGTGGCCGTCAATAATACTCTCGATCTCGGCCACATCGATGTCTTTTTTCAATTTTATGGTAAAGGCCTGGGAGTGGGAACGCATCGAGCCGATGCGGACGCACTGGCCGTCAACGGGTATGATGTTGTCATCGCTTCTGCTGAGAATTTTATTGGTTTCGCTGATCCCCTTCCACTCTTCCCGTGTCTGACCGTTCTCCATTGGCGAATCAATCCAGGGAATAAGACTCGCCGCCAACGGCACTCGCCATTTATCGAGCAGAAGAGAGCCATCGTTGAGTTTGGCGCTTACCCTGCTATCAATGTCGAGAATGGCCGAAGACGGATCCTCCAGCATCTCTTTGACCTCGCTTTCGATCTGCCCCATCTGCACCAGCAGTTCCCGCATATTTTTGGCGCCGGCGCCGCTGGCTGCCTGGTAGGTCATGGAACTGATCCATTCGATCAGATCATTTGCGAATAGCCCGCCGAGAGCCATCATCATCAGGGATACGGTGCAGTTGCCGCCGATATAGTTTTTGACACCCTTGTTGAGTGCCTCGTCTATGACCCCGCGATTCACGGGGTCGAGGACGATGATGCTGTCATTGTTCATTCTCAAGGCGGAGGCGGCATCGATCCAGTAACCGCTCCAGCGCGAACGCAGAGTGTCGTAGACGCTGGTGGTATAGGAACTGCCCTGGCAGGAAAGTATGATATCCATTTCCGCCAGAAAATTTTGATCATGGGCATCGGCAAGAGGTCTGGATCCGCTTCCGACATCGGGTCCCTCCTGCCCCACCTGGGATGTCGTGAAAAAATAAGGATCGATTCCGGCAAAATCATCCTCGGCCGTCATCCTCTCCATGAGCACCGAACCTACCATGCCTCTCCAGCCGACAAATCCTACCTTGAGCATATATCTCCCCTCGTCATATTGAAGGTGGCACGCTACCTCCAGTCCACCTCAGTACCGGCATAGGCGTTTATTGAAAAACGGCTCGCCGGAAATCCAGGAGCTGAACTCCGGCGCCACTGAAAAAACCTTATTCATAGATATAAAGAAATCCAGGGATTTTTCAATAAACAAATGCAACGCCGCCCATAAAAGATGTATGCTAAAAAGATTCCCCATGCGCTTCCAGGAAAACATTCTCCTGCGCCTTGATCTTCAGCGGAAAAGCTATTTTCAGGCCAGCCAACCGCGGAATCGGGGCGCTGAAGGAAAGTGGGCCATACAAACGTGTTCAGTGAACAGAACGATTATTCCAAGAAAACACATGGACAAGAAACATGGATACAGAAAAAGCCAGGATCCTGCTGTCGGGCGACCAGTATGCCCTGCTCACCGGCATCGAAGTAGATGAGGCCTCCATTGGTTACTGCCGGGCGCACATGAACATAGAGAAGAAACATCTCAACGCCGCCGGCGTCGTCCAGGGCGGAGCGATATTCACTCTTGCCGATCTTGCCTTTGCTGTCGCCTCCAACAGCCGCGGACAGCTGGCCCTGGCTATTAATGCCAATATTACCTTCCTGCAGGGAAGATCATCGGGAACGCTTTACGCCGTGGCCACGGAAGTGGCTGAACCCGGTCGTCTCGGCGCCTATGACGTGCTGGTGAGCGATGAGCAGGATAGGGTTGTTGCCAGATTCAACGGCATGGTCTATCGCAAGAAAAGTGCACCTCCACAACACCAGTAGGAGATTGGCTGAAACTCATGGGTAGCCAGAGAACCACCCGGTAGTGCCGGAGCACACAAATACAAAACCTTACAAATTTGGTAGTGAGAAGAAACTATATAATTCATTACCTATCTGAAATTTAGTCAACTTTCAGGCTTTTTTTTCGGCGATACTGCGCATCACCTTCACCATCAGCACACGGCTGCTGTCTGAAGATGAACTGTTCGCAGCCAATACACACCGGCTACAGCTACCGGGTCCACACAAGGGGGATCAGCAGGGATGGACGGAAGGAAAGCCCCCAGGAGTTTGAAAGTCCGGCTGGGCTAATTGGCCATCCGTTCAATGATTGCCCGGATTTTCGGATTTTCCATGAGTCTGATGAACTGTGGATTATGTTCGAGAGTATCCATATCACCGGTCATAATAAGCCCCATCACCTCTTCGTCTCTGAGAATATCCTGAACATCGGGATCATCCTGGAGGGCAAAGATCATACTCAGCAGCGCCGGGCTGGACAGCATCGACGATTGCAGATTCTTTACATTCTTCTGCCGGTCCTTGCTATCCGCTCCAGCCAGTTTTCGTCTGCCATCATCCGGCAGACGTATGGTTTCAATGGCCGAGTCCTGCAGACGCAGCTCCCCCATGGTCTCGGAGCGCAGGCTGTAGACTCCATCTTCAAAGGAGAGGATCTCGGCTTTGATGACACTGCCGTCTTTTAAAAGAATCTCACGCACGGTACGCTCGCCAAAAACCGCACCGGCGACTATTACCAGGGACAGTGTTACGGTGATGAGGAGTGCATTTTTCATTTCTCTGCTCCTTTTGTTTGACGACGCCTTTGATAGGTGGGCTTTTCTTGCGCCATTGTATTGAGTTTTGCTTCCACCTCTACTCACAGGGTACACCATCACATCAATCTTTCAAGATGAGGCGCTGGGCTGGTGCATATACGCTGCAGCAAGCAAAGAGACGCTCTACGCACCGCCACAAAACGTCGGCTCCACCCTCGGCACTTCCAAGACATGGTTATCGGCGCATGTCTCCGGTGTTCACATACGACCGGAGCGAAAGATGGAAAACATCAGCCACAGTCCAAGCAGGGTGGCAATACTGTAGCCGGCGGTGCCGAGCAGGAAGGTCAAGGAGAAATTGAGGCCGCCCAGGGAGAATTCCATGAGGGTGAACGGTGAGTTGAGTACCAGCGAGCCGGCGATGGTCGAGGCGGCGATGATCATGGCGACGATGAAACGGTTGATGCCCCGCTCCAGCCGGATCGATATTTCATCAAGACCGCTGTGACGCACCTCCAGGCGGTGTCGGCCCTCGGCGGTGCGCTTGAAGATAGCGTGGGTAAGACGGGGCATCATCTTCAGATAACCGCCGACGTTGCGGGACTCGCGGCCCATGTTTTTGAGCAGACTCTGGGCATCGTATCCTCGCTGCACCAGTTTTTTGGCGTAGGGTTTGGTCACTTCGAGGATGCTGGCGTTGCTGCCCAGTATCTTGCCCAAGCCCTCGGTCTGGACGAAGGTTTTGAGCAACAGCAGCAGGTTCCTGGGGATGCGAATGCGGTGTTTATAGGCCACCTCCATTACCTGCTCGTAGACATCCTTGACAGCAATGGTCTGCAGGGAGCGGCCGTAAAAGGGCTCGCTCATATCTTTGAGATCGGTACGGAACTGCGTAATATCCACCTTGTCGTCGTCTACCAGACCGACATCGCGGAAGGCGTCCATGATGATGTCGTAGTCGTGTTCGGCGTAGCCTAGAAAGATATTGGCGACCTGGGTCATGGCCTCCTCGTCGAGGTAGCCGATAATGCCGAAATCGACCAGACTGACGCGACCGTCATACATAACGATGGTGTTGCCAGGATGGGGGTCGGCATGAAAAAATCCAAAATCCATGAGCTGGCGGGAAAAGGAGCGCAGACCGATCATGGCCACCTCCCCGGGGTCGATCCCCGCCTGCCGGATTTTCTCCACCTCGTCCATCTTGATGCCGTCGATATACTCCATCACCAGTACCGACCTGGAGGTGTGCTCCCAGTAGACACGTGCGGTATAGATCTCCTTGCTGTCTTTAAAATTGGCGGCGAACTTGTCCATGTTGCCGCCCTCGATATGCATATCGAGTTCTCGGAAAATGGTCCGTTCGAACTCCCGCACCAGGTTGACCGCCCCGACAATGCGGGCGAACTCGAACATCTGCTCGAGCTTGCGGGCGAAAAAGCCCATAACGATTATGTCTTCGCGTATCTTTTTCTCGATTCCCGGTCGGATAACCTTTACCGCCACCCGCTCGCCTCCCCGCAGCCGGGCTTCATGGACCTGGGCCACCGACGCCGCCGCCAGGGCCTTTTGGTCAAACTCGGAGAAAACCTCAGTCAGTTCCCTGCCCAGCTCGGCCTCCACCACCGCCTTGATCGCTTCGAAAGGCACCGGGGGGATGCTGTCCTGCAGCTTTCTGAGCTCTTCGGTATACTCTGGAGGAAAGAGATCCGCCCGAACGCTCATCAATTGTCCGAGTTTGATGAAGCTGGGCCCAAGCTCCTCGAGCATCAGACGAAGACGGGCCGGCGAATGGAAGGCAGGACGGACCGCCGTTTTCTCCTGGCTAACACCATCCTTTGCTCGCCGGCTGCGCCGGAACATGCGCTCGACAATATTGCCGTAACCGTGTTTGGCCGCAATCCGGCTGATGCTTCCCAGACGCCGTAATCCTTTCATAAATCAGACTCTTGTGTTTTCAGAAAATGATGGTCGGCAATTACTGGCCGCCAGCCGGCGAGATCTTCTTCCACTCCTTGGCGATATCCTTGAGTTTGGCGGAATCTTCGATATAGCTCTCCACCAGACCGCAGTCCACGCAGACGTAGTTGTCCATGGCAGCTATTGATACCAGGGTGACGGGAATGGCATTGCTGCCGAATGGCCCGCTTTTCAAGGGAATGTCGGCACCGGAATAGACCTCTTTCGAACCGCATTTTGGGCATTGACCGTTCTTCATATTCATGTTCTCCCACTGTTGGTTTGGCAAAAACATCAGACGGGTTCAGGCGGCAGGAGACCTCCCGACGTGATGCAGACAGGCAGCTTTTTCTGAAGGACAAGGCTGAAAAAAACTCTTACGGTACCGGCACGACGAGAGCGGTTTCGTTTTGGACCAGTCAATCTTAGCCGATCGCTGTCAGCGGAGCAAATTTTTTCTGGCCTTTCCCACCACCCATATCTCCCACTCGCCCCCCGGCCGCCCAAGACAGTTGTTGCCATCAGTTTACGGCCTTGGAACCTTATCTTTTCGGGAGCTCATCAAATCTCTGCAGCGTGCAGGTCTCCTCGAACCAGGGTGCTCGAGAGGCCCAGAAAACAATCTGCAACGGCTTGATATGGGGATCTTCATCCAATGTCCCCGCCGTAACGACAATGTTTTTTCCTCCCTTTACCGCCCAAGGCAGCGACGAACCACAGTTTTTGCAGAAGGTTGTGGCGAAGTATTTAGCCTCCGGATGTTCGTATCTGCCGATCCACTCTTCGCCGGCTGTCCATTTGAAACGCTTGGGCGAAACGAAGAGATTGGCAGAATGGGCACTCCCGGTGAACTTTCTGCAGCGTGAACAGAAGCAGTACTGAAATATTTTCAAAGGTCCTTGAATTTCGTAGTGCACTTTACCGCAAAGACAGCTGCCGCCGCGTATTGTCTCCATTGAAATCTCTCTTTCCGTATTTTGGGTTCTTTCTCATGTTCAGCAACGCTCTGTGCAACAGGGGCTTTTTTCACAGGTGTTCTGCACCTCAACGAGCCTCATTTAGAGCACCGGAACACCGATGATATAGGGATGCAGAGAGTACAACAGGGCATAAACTGTCGTACCGGCAGCCACAACTCCGACATCGAAAAACAGAGGTCTGCTCTCCAGGATTTTGCTCGCCCCCCGTCTATTGGCCGACCACATGTCGAACAGCGAATAGATGACAAAACTGGCGAAGAGGATCATCGAGCCCAGATCACCATTGGCCAGGAGATGGACTACGGCCCAGATGCTCACTCCCCAGAGCATCGGATGCCGGGTGTATCTCTTGACGTTGGTGGGCATATAGGCCGCAACCAGCAAAATGGAGGCCGGCAGCATCATGAGCAGGGCAAGATGTTGCGACCACACCGGCGGCTGCCAGATGACGATATATTCTCTTTCCCCCATGCCGTAGACGATAAGCGCCAGGCCAAGAAGTGAAATCAGGGCAAAGACACCTTTATATCCATATTCCCCCAGCCGGTCCACCGCCTGCTGCCGCAGCGAAACGGAGGCCGGCAAAAGATGGATGGCGAAAAAGAGTATAAGACCCATGAGCAGTAAAGACATGAATACCTCCTTCGTTATGTCGAAATAATTCTTTTATTACGATTTCAAATAATTGAGACCCTCTTCTGTTGCCGACCGGCTCACACCTTTTTTCAAGAACGCTCAAGCGGCAAGGAAGAAATTCCATACAGGAACTCGACCCGCCGGAATCCGGCCTTTGGAAAATGATCCATCTCGCATGTCACCATTCTCGTCAAATCTTCCGTATCAAGGGGGTCAGCAACCTTCTGCCCAAAGAGCGGAGGATAGAGCCGGGAGATAAGAGAGAGCGTATAGACTATAGTAGCACAGCAACACCGGCCATTCCAAACGACTGATCATTCATCATTTACAAGAAAGGCGGCACTGGCACGGTGCATACCATTAACGGCGTCGTCCTGCCGTCTATGGATGAGGGAAAATCTTTTATGAATTCGCAGCACATCTTCAGGTAAAACCCCGTGGAGTGCGGATCGGCAAATATATAGAAAGAGCCATAGTCCAGCTTTGCCGCTAATTCTTGTGCAAACTTCAGCATTTCCGAACCAATGCCGCGGCCGATAAAAGAAGGTTCCACAAACATATGGTCCAGCCAGAGGCCCGAAGGCACCGCTTCTTTCTGATATTCGAGGGCATCTATCACTTTGACCATCGAGAAAAAGGCAATGGCCCGGCGGTGATGCTGGTAAATATATACTTCGTTGCGTTGTATATATTTCTCGGTAACCGTCAGTTCATCCTGCCAGATGGTGAAGTACTCCTCCGGATAGTTCCAATATCTTTTCGATGCAAAGGCTATCCGGGTAAGAGCAGAAGAGTCGTCTGCATATGCTCTGCGTATCATGCCGTACTTTCCATAATCCCGATACCGGCTACCGGCAAAGATCCCGCTCCTGATTCCAGGCCTGGTCAAGCCGGCGTGCTGAGTTCAAAGGCAAGCTGATTTTGTTATTATCCGGTCAAGGCTGTTGGCAAAAATCTGCCTGTCTCGTTTACTCAGCGCCGGCGGACCACCGGTTTCAACACCGCCGGAGCGCAAGGCATCGAGAAAATCTCTGGTGCTCAATCGCTCGGCAATATTTTCTTCTGAATAGATTTCTCCCCTTGGATTCAGGGCCAATCCTCCTTTTTTTACGACTCGAGCAGCCAGGGGAATATCGCCGGTGATAACGAGATCGCCGGCCTCTACCCTGTCGACTATTTCATTGTCAGCCTCATCCGGGCCTGAGGAAACTCTCAGGAACCCAATAAGGGAAGATTTGGGAATGCGAAAAGCGGAATTGGCAACCAAGGTCACCTGTAATCGTGTCCTTACCGCTGCCCTATAGACAATGTCTTTTATTACTGCCGGACATGCATCCGCATCCACCCAGATTTGCATTTTCATTCCTCGACTAAAAAGCTATCACGGGAAATCAGGTTTTTCTATGCCCTTGCTCAGCTTCGGTACTTTTCAGATGGTTGCCAATACCTCAGAAGCCGACTCATTTTATCATATTTTTTGAAAAGCATATCCATTTAGAATTTTTTTTCTCCACGCCCAAGGATAAAAGCCGGCTCTCATCACCCTCTATAGTTGATTGCCTAAAACGCTTCCACTGATATTCCGTAACTCCACTCTTCAAAAAGGTATTTCTCTTCCTTTTAACACCCGATGATCGATGAAATGCAGCTATGCGCCTGGGAGCCGGGCTGAGTTTCATGCACCATCAATTCAAAATAAGTAATTATTTGACAGCTCATCAATTTTCCTGATACTATATACTACCTTGTGCCTATAACTGAACATCTCGGGAAGAATGCGGAACCTATCACTTTTTGCGCTTCGATATCAACTGCTTAAAAAGCAGAACATGAGATGCCTGTATGGACGATGGCAAAATAGTGATGGGCGGGACCGTCTCCACCTATCGGGCGATTCGATATGATCTGTTATGCATCGCCGCTTTGTGATTGGCATACTTCATTGTTGCCGATAACAGGTCTCCTCGTTGAGCAAGCCATCTCTGCACAGATGCTCCTCGGTTGATGCGACCCGCTACATTCGGACTACCGGCAAGTTCATTCGGTCGCTGCAGCTTGTCTTGTTCATATTCAAAAAAGGAGGAAAGTATGGAAAAAAAACTGTTGCTGCTGGTTATCTTCGGCATCTCTTTTTCCCTGCCGTCGCTGGCTTTGGCCAATGACTATGTCGGCTCGGAAAGCTGCTTTGAGTGTCATGCCGAACAATACAACAAATGGCAGGCGTCGGGACACCCCTGGAAGCTGCGCACCGCCGACAAGGCCCGCTATGCCAAGCTACCGCTGCCCCCCGGCTACGCCTGGGATGATATCAGCTATGTCATCGGCGGAGCTATCAAAAAAGCCCGTTATATCGACAAGCAGGGCTACATCATCACCACAGCCAAGGATGGGTCGGAGGCAAAAACCCAATACAACCTCGAGGACGGCAGCTGGTCTTTCTACCACAAGGGCGAGAAGAAACCCTATAAATGCGGCCCCTGCCATATGACAGCCTATTCCCCGGAAGGACATCAGGACAATCTTGAAGGCATGATAGGTACCTGGGCGGAAGATGGGATATCATGTGAGGAGTGCCACGGCCCCGGCATGGAACATCTGCGCAAGCCGTCAAAGGAAACCATCAAGATCGACACCACCGCCGACGCCTGCGGCAAGTGCCATCAACGTGGCGGCATGGGTCCAGAACCTCCAGCAAAAGGAGGTTTTATCCGTCACCATGAGCAGATCAACGAACTCAAGGCCGGCGTGCACAAAGATTTGAACTGCATCGACTGCCATAATCCGCATGAACGCGCCATTCTTACCAGCAAGGATATATGTGCTGAATGCCATGACGGAATTGCCCAATCCTATGCCAAGACCACGCATGGTGAACAGGGTACAGGGTGTATTGAGTGCCATATGCCCAAAGCCGGCAAATCGGCGATAAGCGTGGCCAGCTACACCGGCGACGTACGTACCCATATTTTCAAAATCAATACCGATGCCAATGCCGAGATGTTTAAAGAGGTCGAAGAGAAAGGTAAAAAAACACTCTTTGCCAAGAATGCTGTGACGGTAGAATATACCTGCCTCAGTTGTCACGGCAGCAGGGACAAAGACTGGGCGGCAAAACATGCCAAGAACTTTCATGCCATGAAATAAGCCCCCATTCATCACGAGCCAGCAGGAGTAATCTCCCGCCGCTGGCTCGTGATGTAACGGCAGATCAGCAAGTCACCCGACAATACCTACCCGCGATCAACGCTGAAAAGCAATTCCCCAAAGAATACCTTGTGAGATTGCCGTAAAGACGACATGCTTCAACAAAGTAGCGTGTAGTGCCCATGCCCTGTTGTCGTCAACAGCTGCCCCGAACAATCATGTAATATACGCAACACCTCAGATTTGACGGCAAATATCGAAAATCTGCGATCGTTTTTGGTAGAGCATGAATGTAACAGTTTATACAAAGAGCAAAGAGTGAAGTGTATGTTTATGCTCACGCTTCGCGCTAGGGAGGGGTCATGCCGGAATACGAAGAACCTGTTGCCGAGTAAGCATTACCACTGAGACTGAAGATGATATAGTATATGTCCTAAGAAAGTCGATTTTGCCGCATATGACTTCTGACGAAAATCCGATTTTCATCAACCGGACGAAACCGGACAACATGATTCCAGCCATGCTGGTGTATACACATATCACTATTTAACAGGACACACGCTCATGTACTCACTACAGCAACAATACAATCTGGTGCCGGGCAATTATGCAAAAGAAATGGCCTCAGTTTCAGCCTACGTAAAAAAAGGTGTAACCGCTCTGCTGCACGGGGGACGAAGACCTCTCCACAAGCGCCCATCATCATTAAGTAAACCCTAGATTGCCGGTTCAAGGAAACCTCTTCACCTGGACCACAGTCATAGGCCCAATTCCTTCGGCCACCTCTTTTCTGAGGTGGCCGTTTTTTTTGCCTTTCGGGTATACCTGTCCGCATGCGGCCCTCATGTCAAAACGCATCGTCATCCAGGTATTGTAGAAATCTTTTCAGCGACGCGGAGGTACCGTGCCCCCGCGGGTAGGCGCACACAAGGTTTAAAGACGCCCACCTGTCTGCCAGTCGCAGGATTGCCAGATTGGCATTCGCCATATGGGGACGCAGGTCCCGTTCACCAACTATTCCAAGTCCCAGACCGGCTTCAACACATCGAATCAAGGAGTTTACCCGTTGCACCCTGACGGTATATTTTAGCGATTTCCCATGCTTCTTTCGGGCCTCGGCCACGAGGTCATCGAGAACGCCCCCTTCATGGAAGGAGATGTGTTCATAGGCAAGGGTTTGTTCAAAATACACCGTACCGGCATCTCTGTGTTGAGTAAACAGCGGATGGTCTCTATGTCCCACCGCCCAGACCTGATCCTCCTTGAAGGGCCTGAGCTCAAATCCTCGTGTATCGACGGAGTCATAGAGTATGACCATGTCGGCGACATCTTCGCGCAAAAGTTTCACGCCCTGTCTGGAGAATATCTCCTGCACTGTTACCTGGACTTCAGGGTAATCCTTTCTGAACTGGCCAATAATAGACGGCAGAACACCGTCCAAAGCCCGGGGAATCGCCGCAAGCCGCAACTCACCCGCCTCGCCTTCGGCAAAGCGCTTCAGATCGGCTCGTACCTCTGCATATTTATGCAACAGCTGCCCGCAGTGTTCGGCAAAGACCGTTCCTGCAGGCGTCAGATTTGTCCCGGAAGGAGTTCTGACAATCAGTGAGATATCAAGTTCGCGCTCAAGATCGCTTATTCGCCGCGATGCGGCAGAGGCGGCGATATGTTCATTCCTGGCGGCAGCGCCGATACTGCCCAGGCGGGCAACGGCCAGAAATACGCGCAGGGTGACTATGTCAAAGCTTTCCATGAATTGCCTCTTGGGGCCTCAAATCAATCCTCGGAATCTTGCCGCAAGCCAGGGGCCCGCCAGTGTTGTCAGAAGGGCCAGGACAAAAAGATTGCCCCCGCCGATGTTGAAAACCTGGAGGAGCTCACGCCAGGTTTTACCGACACCATAGTGGCCGAAAAGGCCCTCGAAAGCCAGGGTGAGCAGAAACCAGAGAACACCGACGACGATGAACTGCCATTGCTGGCGACCTCCCAGAAAAGGAAGGGTGAAATAGATCAGCACGAAGAGGAAAAAGGCCAGCGTTAGACCGCTAAGAGGCAGCGCAGGCCCTGAACCGAATGCCGGATTGAGCAGTTTTTCACGGATACCGGCATTGCCGATGGCGACAAGCACCATCAGACACCAGATGGCCGCTGCCTTGAACATGATTATGATCATTCTCACCTCGCCAATTGTCTGTAACTTTTCTCAGCAGTGCCATCATCCTGTGTACTTTCGCCAGGCACCCAGTGCTTGCTGAATCTCTTTTCCCTGAGATTTGGCAAATACCAACCGAGTATCTTCCCCTGTTACCGGCAGTCATTAAAAAAAAAGATGGAGCCACCCACAACCAGAAAACATCAATATATTTCATCGGAATACGAAATATCCAGAGATTTCACTTTTGACCTGCACCTGAGTTTCAGCGACGCTCTTTTTTTCCTCTGCCATGTAGTGCTGATATGTCCTTTTCTCCTGCAACCAGACTGGTGAAAGCACTTAGTGAAGAAAACCGGCGGAACTCGAAAATAAATATACCCTCCGATGCGGACGGAAGGGTCTATTGGTGTATTTCCAGGTTCTTTTGACAACGACAACAGAACGCACTCATTTCTGGATGGACACTGGATAACAACGGCTATACTCCTTTTGTCGCTACTGGCGTGTCAATAGGTTTTCGGATGGTAGCAGGCAAATTCGCAGTTGTCGAGGACACCGATGTCGGGAAAGTCTCCCTTGCATATTTCGGTCATATGGGGACATCGCGGATGAAAGGTACAGCCCGTCGGCGGAGCTATAGGGCTTGGCAGCTCACCATGAAGGGTTATCTGCTCCTTGGTGCGGAAGGGGTCGGCGACCGGCGTTGCCGAAAGCAGCGCCCTGGTATAGGGATGATGAGGCTTGGAGAAGATGTTCTCCCTGCTGCCAAATTCGATGGGCCGGCCCAGGTACATGACCATGACATCATCGGCGATGTGTTTGACCACCGAGAGGTCGTGGCTGATAAAGAGATAGGCGAGATTGAACTGTTCCTGGAGATCGGCAAGCAGATTGAGGATCTGCGCCTGAATGGAGACGTCGAGGGCAGAAACCGGCTCATCAAGCACCAGAATTTCGGGGTTGAGCATCAAGGCTCGGGCCACGGCTACGCGCTGGCGCTGGCCGCCGGAGAACATGTGCGGGTAGCGGTCGTAATACTCCGGCCTGAGGCCGACCAGATCGAGCATATTTCTGGCCTTTTCCGCCCGCTCCTTCTTGCCCATGTCGGTGTTGACCAGCAGCGGCTCTTCGAGGCAGAGGCCTATTTTCTGGCGGGGATTGAGTGAACCGTAGGGATCCTGAAAAATGATCTGTACGGTCTTGTGCAGAGCCCGTTTGGTCTGGTCATCAGCGGTAATGATATCTATGCCCTGGATCTTCAGCTGGCCCGAGGTCGGCCTTTCGATCAGGGTCACAAGCCGGGCCAAAGTCGATTTGCCGCAGCCGGATTCGCCGACGACGGCGAGGGTCCTTCCCCTTTGCAAAGTAAAGGTGGCGCCGTCGAGGGCCTTGAGGATCGCCGGCTGGCGAAATGCTCCCCGTTTTACCTCGTAGTGGCGCCTCAAATCCGAGGCTTCCAGAACGGTTTTCTCTCTTTGCATTAGATCACCTCCTCCTCTCCCGGATGGTTCATGGGCACCCCGTCGCGCAGGGGGTAATGGCAGAGCGCCCGCCCCAGCTCATCGGCCGCCGGCTCCGGTGTCTTGGCGATGCAATGCCTGGTCGAATATTTGCAACGCGGAGCGAAGAGGCAGCCACCGGGTTTATCGAACTGTCCCGGAACGACGCCGGCAATGGAGGGCAGCTTTTTAGTTTTCGCCCGCTCGGGCAGAGAGTCGAGCAGGGCGGCGGTGTAGGGATGGTGGGGATTGGAGAACAGTCCCTTGACCAGTTGTTTTTCCACCTGCTGGCCGGCATACTGGACAACCACCCGCTCGGCGGTCTCGGCGACAACGCCCATGTCATGAGTGATAAGCACCAGAGACATCTGTTTGTCCTGGTGGAGCTTGAGCAGAAGATCAAGGATCTGGGCCTGGATGGTGACATCGAGAGCGGTGGTCGGCTCATCGGCGATTAACAGGCGCGGATTGCAGGAGATGGCGATGGCGATCATCACCCGCTGATTCATGCCGCCGGAAAGCTGATGAGGAAAGGCCTTGAGCCGCTTCTGGGGCTCGGGGATGCCGACCTGATCGAGCAGCTCTATAGCCCGGGCTCTGCACTCTTTACGACTCATGCCGAAATGGATCTTGAGGGCCTCGGTCAACTGAAAGCCCACGGTGAAACAGGGGTTGAGGCTGGAGAGCGGCTCCTGAAAAATCATCGCCATTTCCCTGCCGATGATGGTCCGCAGTTTTTTAGGAGAAATGGTGTTCAGATCCTTGCCGTCGAACTTGAGGACGTCGGCGGTGACCTTGGCCGTCCAGGGAAGCAGGCCCATAAGGGCCAGCATGGCGACAGACTTGCCGGAACCGGACTCACCGACGATGGAGACTATTTCGCCCGGATCGATATGGAGTGAAACCCTGTCAACGGCGGTAAACATGCCGCCGGCTGTCTGGAAGGCGACCGAAAGATTCTCTATTTCAAGCAGTGGCATAACTTCTGTCAGGAACGTTTGAGTTTCGGATCAAGGGCGTCTCGCAAACCATCGCCCATGACGTTTATGGCAAGAACCGTGGTGAGAATGGCAACGCCTGGAAAAGTAACCACCCACCAGGCCCGCAGGATAAACTCCCTGGCCTCGGCCAGCATGGTACCCCACTCCGGCGCCGGCGGCTGAGCACCCATGCCGAGGAATCCCAGGGCCGCGGCATCAAGGATGGCGGTGGAAAAACTAAGCGCCGCCTGGACGATCAGCGGCGCCATGCAATTGGGCAGTATCGTGACAAACATCAACCGCAGGGTTTTAACGCCGATAATGCGGGAGGCGGTGACATAATCCTTGGTCATCTCCGACATCACCGCAGCCCTGGTCAGGCGCACGTAATGGGGCTGCTGAACGACGGCGATGGCGATCATGGCATTGATAAGACTGGGGCCGAGGATGGCCACCAGCACCAAAGCCAGCAGCAGGCTGGGAAAGGCCAAAACAACATCCATGATGCGCATGATGAAGGTGTCTATTTTGCCGCGGAAATAGCCGGCCATGAGTCCCAGGATGACGCCAACCATCAGTGAAATCGAAACAACGATGCAACCAATAAAAAGCGAGAAACGGGCGCCGTGAATAAGTCGTGAGAGCATGTCACGGCCGACGGCATCAGTACCGAGGAGAAAACGCAGATCGCCACCGCTCTGCCAGAATGGTGGCTGCAGCAGCGCCTCCCGGAATTGTTCGTTGGGGTGATGGGGGGCAATGAAATCGGCAAAGATGGCGATGATGATGATGCCGACAAAGAAAAACAGGCCGGCAACGGCACCCTTGTTTTCACTGAAATACGCCCAGAATTCCTTGAGCAGCGCCACCCGACCGCTGGGCTGCTGGTCGATTTCCTGTGTAGCCAATACTTCGTCCATGCCTAATCCGTATGTCTGATTTGCGGGTTGATAAATCCGTAGAGTACGTCAACCACCAGATTGACGATCATGACCATGGCGGCAATGAGCAAGAGCCCGCCCTGCACCGAGGGATAATCGCGGCGAAAGATTGAGTCCACCATCCATTTGCCGATGCCCGGCCAGGAGAAGATGGTCTCAGTGAGAATTGCGCCGGCAAAAAGTACGCCGACCTGCAATCCGATAACTGTGATAACCGGTATCATGGCGTTGCGCAGGGCGTGCATGCCGATAACCCTTCCATGTCCCAAACCCTTGGCCTTGGCCGTACGCACGTAATCCATACTGAGTACCTCGAGCATGGCAGAACGCGTCTGTCTGGCAATCACCGCCAGGGGAATAGTGGCCAGCACCACCGACGGCAGGATGAGATGGCTCAGGGCCGAGCGAAAGGCGCCCGCCTGGCCTGAGAGCAGGCTGTCGATAAGCATGAAGCCGGTCACCGGCTCGAAATAGTAGAGAAGCGAAATTCTCCCTGATACCGGGGTCCAGCCGAGAATGCCTGAGAAAAAGATAATCAACAGCAGTCCCCACCAGAAGATGGGCATGGAATAGCCCGTCAGGGCGCCGGTCATCACCGCATGGTCGAAAAACGAGCGGCGCTTGGTGGCAGCGATCATGCCGGCCGGCAGACCGACGGCCACGGCAATGAAGATGGCCACCACCGACAATTCCATGGTCGCCGGAAAGAGAGTGAAAAATTCTTTGAGCACCGGCTGCTTGGTTATGATGGAGGTGCCGAAATCGCCGGAAAACAGATCCTTGAGATAGATGCCGTACTGAACGAGAATCGGCTTGTCGTAACCGAACTCAGCCATCATCGCCGCATGGCGTTCATCGCTCATGCCGCGCTCGCCGGCCATCAGCAGAACGGGATCGCCCGGCAGCAGCCTGATGAAGACGAAGGCAACCAGGGTAACACCGAAAAAGGTCGGTATGATGACCCCCAACTTCCTGAGTATGTATGATAGCATGGAATACTCTTTAACTGGAAAGCATGGACGTGGTAAAAAAAGGACCGGACGAAAACCGTCCGGTCCCGGATCTGCTACTTCAGATCAACACCGTAAAAAATGTGGCCGCCGAAGGGATCGATCTTGAAATCGACAACCTCTTTGCGAACCGGCTTGAAGACCACGGAATGGGCGATGGTGGCCCAGGGTGCCTGCTCCTTGAAGACTACCTGCGCCTGCTCATAGAGCCTGGTGCGCTCGGCCTTGTCGGAAACCACCTTGGCCTTCTGGATAAGATCCTCGAAGGGCTGATGACACCACTGTGCCCTGTTGGAGCCGCCGACACCGTCACAGCCGAGAAGAACGGCGAGGAAGTTGTCGGGATCGCCGTTATCACCGGTCCATCCCAGAAGGACGGCGCCGTCACGATTAACGTCTTTGGAGCGCTTGAGATACTCGCCCCACTCATAGGAGACGATTTCAGCCTCGACGCCTATCTCGGCCATGTCGGCCTGAATCAGCTCGGCCATACGGCGGGCGTTGGGATTGTAGGGACGCTGTACGGGCATGGCCCAGACTTTCATCTTCAGGTTGGTAACACCCTCTTCCTCGAGCATTTTCTTGGCTACTTCCGGCTCGTAGGTATCATCCTCAACCGCTTCGTTGTAAGACCAGATAGTCGGCGGAATAGGATTCTTGGCTATCTTGCCGGCACCCTGGAATACGGCGTCGAGGATGGCCTGCTTGTTGATCGCCTTATTCAAAGCCTTGCGCACGCGGACGTTGTCAAAAGGGGCAATCTTGGTGTTATAGGCCATATAGCCGACGTTGAGCCCTTCCTGCTCGAGCACCTTGATCTCTGAATCTTTCTTCATGGCAGCGACATCAGCCGGGTTGGGATAGGGCATTACGTGGCACTCTCCGGCCTTGAGCTTCTGGTAGCGAACCGAGGCGTCGGGGGTGATGGCGAACACAAGATTATCAAGGGCTGCCTTGCCGGCCCAATAGTCGGGATGGGCTTTGTAGCGAATGACCGCGTCCTTCTGGTAGTTCACCAGCTGGAAAGGACCGGTACCGACTGGCTTGAGATCAACCTGTTCGGGGGTACCGGCATCCATCATTTGATCTGCATATTCAGCCGAGTGGATGGAGGCAAAATCCATGCCCAGATTGGCGATCATCGGCGCTTCGGGCCGGTTGAGAATAAATTTGACCGTGTAATCGTCGACTTTTTTGACGTCTTTGAGCAGATCGGGCATGGACATGCCGTTGAAGTACTCGTAGCTGCCGCCGGAAACCTTGTGGTAAGGGTGATCTTTGTCGAACTGCCGCATGAAAGAAAAAACCACATCGTCGGCGTTGAAATCGCGGGTTGGGGTGAAGCCCTCGGTGGTATGAAATTTCACGCCTTTGCGCAGATGGAAGGTATACTCCGTGCCGTCCTCGCTGATATCCCAGGTCTCAGCCAGAGCGGGAGCGATATTGGTCGTGCCGCGCTCAAACTCGACGAGCTTGTTGAAAATTTGCCTCGAGGAGGCATCGAAAGTCGTTCCCGCCGTGTAAAAGGCCGGGTTAAATCCCTCGGGGCTGCCCTCCGAGCAGTACACCAAGGTCTTGGCCTGCGCTCCGATAGCTCCCACGGTGAGCAGCGAGGCACCACATACCGCAGCAAGTAGCATTTTCGTTTTTCTCATTTTTTCCTCTCCGTTTTGTTGAGTGGTTCCGGCCCCCGTTGACGACGGCCGTTCTCTGTTCCGCACCGCCGGAACCGGCATTATCCTTTACGCAAAAGTAAACACAACATAGACCTCTCTCTCCACAGGGAAGTGCTTCTTCCTTTCCGGTCCTCTCTGCGTATTGTCTGCCCATTTTTCGCCAGTGCCGAACACCTTCATACTATAGGATATCACTAAAAATAGTAAATGGTATTTTTTGATTGAAATAGTGATTTCTTTTTATCACGGCATGCCAGCCGAACACGAGACGCCGCGGTCATCGCTGATACCATACACCCGTACCTATGAAGCCCCCTCCATATACAGGCAAGGGCTAGATACCGTCAAGCCCAAACTGGGGATGTACCCTTCCCCTTTTTCCATGAGACGAAACATTATTATATAGCGATTGTCATCGTCCGTCCTTGCTCCGCGCCGAGCCCTGACCCAAACATAACATCTGTCAACACTTTGTTGCCACACAATATTCACACAGTCAAGACAATGGGCTCCCCAGTGGCGAGAGGAGGCGATTGCCCTTTTCAGAAAAAACATCAACTGATGCCAGCCGGTATAAATATTTTGGGGAAGACAAACAGGTCGGCCCACAAAGACATTTCTGGCGTGTACTACTTCGCCGGTATCTGTTCGTCACCGGTTTTCCCCATTGACTGAAAGAAGATCAAG
>JGI12210J13797_10987696_pt1 | contig 67556 bp, 66 predicted proteins | sample ElkSlonscriptome_3_FD_13797 | JGI IMG/M metagenome (IMG submission 13797) | reverse complement strand
AATCGCGAACCTTATACATTTCCAGCGTCTTTGCCGCCATCATGACGCAGAGCAGGGCTGTTGCCGTGCGTCGACCCCATAGGCCACCAAAGCTGATCGCCACAAGGCCAATCAGTCCGATCGTGATCAGAAACCGGAACCACATCGGCAGCGGCTTCCATCCCCGCCAGCATGCGACACATCGGAACGCAAGAATCAGAAGTATGGCCAGCGAGACCGGAACCGGAAAAGCAAGGAGATGGGGTACGGTGGCTACTCCGAATGCCGCCAGCGTCCAGTAGACCGGGGGACTGGGAATTCCTGGCTGATGGTTTAGCGTGCGGCTCATAGCTCGGCGAGCAGATCAAAGCAACGATGGGCAAAGCTTTCACCTCGATCCGGGCCCAGAATTCGCCCCCCGGCCCGCAGAGTCCAGGTGTCATTACGACCCGAGGCCTCAAGCACCCAGGCAGTGAGAATACTGATGCGCTCTTCAATATCCGTGCCTGGTGTGTCGGTTAGGTCCAGATCGATTTGATCGGATTCTTCGTTTTTGAATTCTCGCGACAGTAGGGCGTTGTGCCGCTGGCTCGACTTCCATGCAACCCGATGCAGGGAATCGCCGAGTCGCCACTTTCGCAGGCTGTAGAAGCTGTCGCCATCCGGCGATCTGCTGAATCGCCGACCGTCGGTTAAAGCGCCGCCGATCGGGAAGGGCGGCGCGTCGTCTGCGGGTTCTGGCCATACAAGAATTGGCCGATCCGCCCAGACATAAGACCAGGCCTTGAAAAGTCCGGTTGGGTGAACGGTCTTGATTTCGATTCTGGGTACTTCCATCCATCCGCGCCGACTGGTTGAAACTGAAACATTGAGCTCACTGGCAGAAACCGGGGCCAAATCGACGTCTCTGGATTGCCCCTTGCAGCTGACCAGAATACCCGGCCGCTCCGCGGTATCGTGATTTCGCAAGTTAATTTGAAGGCTTGCGCTGTTGCCAGCATGGACCGGTGAGGCGGTAATACCGGAAACCTCCAGGCCGCGCAGGTTTCGATACGCGATCAAAAGGGAACTATGCGCCATGGAGGCAACGAGAAAAGTAGTCAGCAAGCCCAAATTATTATTGAAATTGAGCGCGCCGAGCAGCATTCCGATCATCAGCAAGCCGAGTAGCCAGCCAAAGCGTGTCGGCAGGATGAAGATCTGTCGGTAAATCAGCGACACGGGTGGCGTTGCCTTGGCGCGGCGCTGAACCCATCGGTCCATCCGGTCGCCCCAGCGGCGCTTGAAGTTGTCGATCAACGCTCGAACCGAACCCCGAGGGCTGCCCGAGCCGGACTGAACGGTGCTGTCATTGCTCAAGGTACGGGCGTATTGGCCAGGATGTCCTGCACGACGGCCTCACTGCCCATCCCGGATTCACTGATGGCTTGAAGGCGATGAGCCGCTAGCGCCTGGAAAACGGCTTTGACCGCATCCGGGGTCAAAAAAGTCTGTCCGCGAAGGAAGGCCCACGCGCGAGCGGTCTGGATCAGCGCCAGCGCAGCCCGCGGGGACAAACCCGCGCGAACGGCGGCGTGCCCACGGGTTGCTCCCACTAGGGCCTGGATGTAGTCGAGGACCGGATCTGAAACGTGAAGCTCGCTCGCCATCCGGATCAATGAAAGCAGCGCGTCGGGATTCAAAAGCTGTGGCATCTCTGCGAGCAGCTTGCGCCGATTGGGTTCGATGAGCAGCCGGCGCTCCTCGGCGGCAGAGGGATACCCGATGCTGATCCGCAGCAGGAAGCGATCGAGCTGCGAATCGGGCAGAGGGTAGGTGCCAGTGAGATCGAGCGGGTTCTGGGTCGCAATGACGAAAAAGGGTTTCGGCAGTTCATGGGTCTTGCCGTCGACGGTGACCTGACCCTCTGCCATCGCTTCCAGCAGCGCCGATTGGGTGCGCGGGGTAGCGCGATTGATTTCATCGGCCAGCACAACGTTGGCAAAGATCGGACCGGGGCGAAATTCGAATTCCGCCGAATTACGATTGAAAACTGACACCCCAACGATGTCAGCTGGCAGCATATCGTTAGTAAATTGAATACGCTGCCAGCTTCCGCCGACGGCGAGCGACAGGGCGTGAGCCAGCGTTGTTTTGCCGACGCCCGGCAGATCTTCGACCAGCAGATGTCCCCCGGCAACTAGAGACGCAAAAGCCAGATCAATTGCCTCGGCTTTGTCGACGATGATGTCGTTGACGGCGGCCCGTGCAGCGATCAAATCGTCTGCCAGGAAGTCCGGCTTTGCCTCTGTCGTTGGTGCCCCGCTTTCAGTCATCGATCAATGCGTTGATTTTTGCCGCACAAATGAAATCGTTCTCGCTTAGCCCATCAATTGCGTGCGTGGTGAAATTCACCAGGCAGAAGTTGTAGCCGGCTTCGAAGTCCGGGTGGTGTGCTTCCTTGTTAGCAATCCAGGCCATCGCATTGATAAACGCCATGGTCTTGTAAAAGCCCTTGAACTCAAACCGGCGGTGGATTTTTTTTCCGTCCCCATCCACCTCCCAGCCAGGAACTTGGGGCAGTAGGGTTTCGATTCGATCCTTAGTCAGCGGATCTGTTCCGCCTTCACAGGGCAGGCATTTACGTTCAGTCAGTTGGTCATTGCTCATGCTTAGGCAGCTTCCTTCTGTTTTGGAGGGTAGGTGGGTTCGAACTGGCCCAGCGCTCGAGCCTCGCGAATCAGGCCGAGCAGGTCTGTGCTGGAAAGCTCGAACAGGTCGTTCATGTGATCCAGTATGAAATACACCGTCTGGTAAATATCGATACGGTAGGGAGTCCGCAATGCCTCGATCGGATCAAAGGGCCGGCGCAGTGGCTCATCGCTCTCGAGTGCATACACGGTCTCGCCGGGCGATGATGCAATTCCACCTCCATAGATACGCGCGCCGCTGGGTGTTTGTATCAACCCGAATTCGACCGTAAACCAGTAGAGGCGGGCGAGGAACACTCGCTCGGCCTTGCTGGCTTTGACCCCGGCCCGTCCGTAGGCTTCGGTAAAGTCGGCGAATGCTTGATGAGTCAGCATGGTGGTGTGGCCGAAAATCTCGTGGAAGATGTCGGGCTCCTGGAGATAATCCATTTCTTCGCGGGTGCGAATGAATGACGCGGCCGGAAACTTCCGTTCCGCGAGCAGTTTGAAAAAGCGATCGAAGTTAATCAACGCGGGCACGGGTTCAACCTGCCAGCCGGTGCGCTCTAATAAAACTCTCGAAACCTCAGTCGGCTGAGGAATCCGATCGCTGGGCAAACCCAGCATGTCGAGACCATCCATGAATTCCGGTGCAACTCGACCGTCAATGATTTTTATTTGTTGCTGATATAGATCGGCCCAGACGCTGTGCTCTTCATCGGTGTAGGGAATGACACCATTTTCGTCTGGAACCTTGGCGCTGTAGTTGCTTGACTTGCCCATAGCAAGACCCCGAATATAACCGACTTATTAGCTTATCACCGCTTGGTGGAGTTCCCATGAGATCAGACCGGTGGCCGGGGAAAAGCTGGTATGCCAGCGAGGCCGGTTCTGACCGAACCGGTTCCGCTGTGCTGGGGGTTGATGACTCGGTTGAGGTGGCCGTCATCGGGGGTGGTCTTGCCGGGATGACAACGGCCTTAACCTGCCTGGAGCGCGGGATTGATCGTATCGCCTTGATCGAGGCCGATGAGGTGGGTGCCGGTGCATCGGGCCGCAACGGGGGGTTTGTATTCGGAGGGTTTTCGCTCAGCAATGACGCCCTGGCCAATCAGCTTGGCGATTCGTCGGCCGCCCGCCTTCATCAATGGACCCGACATTCGGTGCGTCGTATCCGGAAGCGCATCGAGGACTACAGGCTGGATTGTCAGGCCAATGATGCTGGCGTGGTCCTCGCTGATTGGTTTCATGATTCCCCATCACTGCGTGTTTTTGCTGATCGCATGCAGCGGCGTCTGGGTTTCGAGTTGTCCTGGCTGGATATCGAGGCCCGTGCTGCTCTCGTCAACTCTGATCGCTATGGTGCAGGGCTGCACGAGCCAGGCAGCTTTCATTTCCATCCGCTTCGCCACATTCGTGAGCTCGCCAGATATTTCATTGAGCAGGGTGGGCGTGTCTACAGCAACTCGCGAATAAAGGACATTGAGCGGGCAGACGGCGGCTGGATCCTCCGGTCTAGGAGTCATCGCATTCGAGCACGAGAAGTGGTGCTGACCACAGGGGGATATGACCTGAAGCTGCGGCCCGCGCTCCAGCGCGCGCTCCAGCCGATCGCCACCTACATTGCCGTTACCCAGCCGCTGGATTCACGCCTTGAGGACGTATTGCCTCAGCCTGTTGCGGTTTACGACAACCGCTTTGCCTTCGATTACTATCGCCCGCTGCCGGACCGAAGACTGCTCTGGGGTGGCCGTATTTCGACCGCTAGCCGTTCACCCGCAGGCATTCGACGCCTGATGCGCCGCGATCTGAGCCGCGTTTTTCCCGTCCTGGCCGACGTCCAGCTTGAGCACGCTTGGGGCGGCTGGATGAGTTACGCACGACACGAAATGCCGATTCTCGGTCAGGACGACGAGGGGCTCTGGTATGGCCTGGCCTTTGGCGGTCACGGCATGGCGACCACCTCTCTGGCCGGTGACATACTCGCTGAAGCGCTGACGGGGGACCGCAGGCGGCTGGATGAATTCCAGCGCTGGGGCACGCCCTGGGCCGGCGGCACGCTTGGGCGACTTGCGGTCCAGGGACGCTACTGGCAACTTCAGGCCAGGGACTGGCTGCGAACGCACCGTAGTTGAGGCGGTCCGCACAGTCTTGCGTGTTAAAATTTTGGGTTGTTTCCAATGGACGTTTGCCTCCGACATGAGTTCTCTGACTCCAGGCGCAAAAATGCGTCACCTTGTGGCCACCCAGGGGCCGCTGCAGGTTGTAGGCACCATTAACGCCTACACCGCCATTCAAGCCGAGCAAGCGGGTCACAAGGCAATTTACCTATCCGGCGCTGGTGTGGCCAATGCCTCCTACGGTCTGCCGGATCTTGGAATCACCCAGCTCTCGGACGTGGTCGAAGACGCGCGTCGCATTACCGGCCGCTGCGACCTGCCGTTGCTCGTCGACGTCGACACGGGCTGGGGCAGCGCCTTCAATATTGCCCGCACGATTCGCGAGATGGAGCGGGCCGGCGTCGCTGCGGTGCATCTGGAGGATCAGGTCCAGGCCAAGCGCTGTGGCCACCGCCCAAACAAGGCCCTGGTCAGCGCCGATGAGATGGTCGATCGCGTCCGCGCGGCCGTTGATGCGCGTCATGACGAGACCTTCGTGTTCATGGCCCGCACCGATGCCCACGCCAGCGAGGGCATGACCGCGGCCGTCGACCGCGCCAATCGCTATGTCGAGGCCGGCGCCGACATGATTTTCGCCGAAGCCCTGCACACGATTGAGGAGTTCAAGACCTTCTCGGACGCCGTGCCGGTACCCGTGCTTGCGAATATCACGGAGTTCGGCCAGACGCCGCTGTTCAGCGTCGAGGAGCTGGGTAAGGCCGGCATCGGCCTGGTGCTCTATCCACTGAGCGCGTTCCGCGCCATGAGCCAGGCCGCCCTGGATGTGTACGGGGCGATCGCCCGTGATGGCCACCAGAAGAACGTGGTCGATCGCATGCAGAGCCGGACCGATCTCTACGACACGCTGGGTTACCACGAATTCGAAACCAAGCTGGATCAACTGTTTACGAAGGAGTCTTCATGACCAATAAGAATACTGGAGCGGGGCTTCGCGGCCAGTCGGCCGGTGAGACCGCCATCTGCACCGTCGGCGCGACGGGCAACAGCCTGCGCTACCGCGGTTACGATGTCGACGACCTGGCCGAAAACGCGACCTTCAACGAGGTCGCCTACCTCATTCTCAAAGGGGACTTGCCGACCGCAGCCGAGCTTGAGGCCTACGAGACCCGCCTTATGGGCCTGCGCGATTTGCCGCAGTCGCTGAAAGAAGTGCTTGAGCGCATTCCTGCCAGTGCCCATCCCATGGACGTGATGCGCACGGGCTGCTCCTTCCTCGGCAACGTCGAGCCGGAAACGGACTTCGATCAGCAGCATGACGTGACCGACCGCCTGCTCGCGGCTTTCCCGGCGATCATCAGCTACTGGTATCGGTACAGCCACGAAGGCGTTCGCATCGACACACAGACCGAGCAGCGTGGCATCGGCGGCCACTTCCTCGAGCTCCTCCACGGCAAGGTACCGAGCGAGCTCGCCGCCCGCGTCATGGACGTCTCCCTGATCCTCTATGCGGAGCATGAATTCAACGCATCGACCTTCACCGCCCGCGTTTGCGCGTCCACGCTTTCGGACATGCACTCGTGCATTACCGCGGCAATCGGCTCCCTGCGCGGTCCGCTCCACGGCGGCGCCAACGAGGCCGCGATGGCCATGCTCGAGCAGTACGACTCGCCCGAGGAGGCCCGCGCCGACATCCTGCGCAAGCTCGAGGTCAAGGAAAAGATCATGGGCTTCGGCCATGCGGTCTACCGCGAGCGGGACCCGCGCAATGCCATCATCCGCGAGTGGTCACGCAAGCTCAGCCAGGAGGTCGGGGATACGGTCCTCTTCCCGGTCTCGGAAATTGTCGAAAAGACGATGAAAGAAGAAAAGGGTCTGTTTGCCAACGCCGATTTCTACCACGCCTCGTCCTACCACTTCCTCGGCATTCCCACTGGCCTGTTCACGCCGATCTTCGTCATGTCGCGCCTGACCGGCTGGGCGGCGCACGTCATGGAGCAGCGCAGCAACAACCGAATCATCCGCCCCAGCGCGGACTACACCGGGCCCCAGCCGCGAAGGGTCGTCCCCATCGACCAGCGCTGAGCGACTCCTGCTGAGACACGGCTCGATCCAGTTCAGCGTGGGCCGGATTGCGACGCTGGCCGCTCCTAGAAGAGCGGCAGCTGTCAGTTATTGAACCGGCAGAAGCGATGTTTTGTCACTAGGACCACGGCGTGATTCAAGAGCAAGGGGGAAAAGCTCGTCGGCTGCAAACGATCGCTGAAGATGGCATCGCCACTGTAGATCAGGTGAAGGCCGTCGGTGGCACCGACCGCCAGGTCAGGAGAGCCGTCATTGTTTCAGTCGCCTACCGCGAGAGATTCGGTCTGGAAGTTGCCGCAGGTGGTGCCCAGGATCTCCCGCGTCCAGACCTGGACTCGATCGGGGTCGAGGCCTGCGGGGCTTCTATAAACGACGGTGACTCGACCCGGATTGCCCGTCGACTCGGCGACGAGATCATCCTATCCGTCGCTGTCGAAATCGGCGGTAGTAAGGGACGCTCCGAATGGGAAATCGGTCTGTGCACTGTAATGAAGAGCGAAGGGTGCTTTCGGTCAGGAATTGGTCACGCGACGCAGAGAGACCCGAGGAGCTGTCGCAAAGCACGCCGATCGCCCCTCCATTAGACGCGGTATTCGAGGTCACGCCCTCCGAGGGAATGCCGACGGCAAGATCATCACTGCCGTCACCATCGAAATTGCCTTCTGCGATCGAGATGCCGAATCGTGATTTAGCAAGGGGTTCGATTCAGCGAGTCTTGCCTCGCCGGGTCATGGCCGCCGTCAGGATCAATCGGATGGCGTCTTCGAAAGGCATATCGACCGGTTCACACCATTCCTTAGGCACGAAAATCGTGTAGCCGGCGACCTGGTAGCTCAGGGGCAGGTAAACCGCCACTTCGCCCTCTCGGCCGATCGGCAGGTCATCGAAGTCCTCACGCGTGATAAACCCCATGATGGCCAGTTTCAGTTCCGGATGGCGCACCATAACGACCTGGTTGAAGCGCTTCTCGTCCTCGCTGGAAAAATAGTCCACGAAGTCCTTAGTGGCGCGGAAAACCGATTTCACCACCGGCATCCGGTCAAGGATGGCCTCGCCGAGATCGATCAGCTTGCGGAACAGGTAAACCTGGCTCAACAGGCCAATCGCCATGACGGCAACAATGCCAATTGCCAGGCCCATCCCAGTCACGTACCAGTGGTCGGGAATAAACCACTGGAGCATGGCTCCAAAGCTTCGTTCGGCAAAGCCGGCTAACCACAGACAGATGATCAGGGTAAGCGCGATCGGAATGATCGTCGCCAGGCCCTTGAAGAAAAGCCGCAGCGGGTGGGACATCGGACTGGTATCAGAGCTCATCGATCTGGCGTTTGAGCTGGTCGCGCTGGTCGGTCACGATCCGTTCCAGGGTCTCGATTCGCTCACGTAACTCCTGCTCGACCTGGCTGATTCGCTCGTGATCTGGTGGCGGCACCTTGCGGCTTTCAAACCAGTGCTGCGAGACGCGGACTACTCCGTAAATGGCAGCGATAGCGACAAAAGCAGAAAAGACGTTCATTTGGGCTCCCATCAGGGTAGGGTCTCCGGCAGTTCGGGTTCGTCGCTGACGTCTTCGATATCGGGATGCGCGGGCGTGAATCGCTCCATCAAGTGACACAAACAGTCCTGGCGAACGATATCGGCGTCCGTGGTCATCATCGCCGGCATCAGCGGTCGAGAGGTAATGATATCCCGCTCGCGCGTACGAAAGCAGTGATCTGATAGATCGCCACCTTCGTGGCTAATCGCTTTGAGCGGATTTCGGTGTCCGTTGACCAGGTGCCCGAGCCGCGTACCCGGCGGCATTTCCAAAAAATTCAGGCGGTCGAGATCTGGCGGTAGCCACAGGTCCTTAGCTTTCTGATCGAAGGCAAAATCAACGCCAGGCGACACAGTGACGGTGGCGATCATGCGGTACAACTCAAGATCATCGGGCCGCGGCATGGCGCTGGGCAGTTCGCGCAGATTGAGAACGCTGTCCATGTAGGCCAACGCGTGGTCGGCACCGTCCTCATGATCAGCTAGGCCGCACTCAAGCGTGACTGACGGGCAGAATTTTCCGAAGGCAATGGACTGGACGCCGAGCGGCTGGGTGAAATAGATGACAGTGCGCGAAAACAGCGCAGCCAGGTGCAGGCGCTGCGCTTCTATCGCGTTGACTGCCGCGTAGTGCGGATTTTCACCGGTGTTGTTATGAATATCCATGCTGGCAAAAGGCTTGAAACGCGTCACATGGTCGTGGATCGTCCGATACATGTCGTGTACCGGAGTCCAGGCGGTCTCGGAGCCCGGCCAGCAGCGGTTGAAGTCAGGTTGGTCGGGCAGGTGCCGTACCCCGGCAGCGGCGGCGTCCACGTTTGCGATCAGCAAGATCAGTGATCTTGGCAGCGGATCTCGTCGATAGCGGCTTCGCAGCAGGCGCCGAATGGCATCCCAGCCAGAGGTCTCATTGCCATGCTGCAGCACGGAAACAAACAGCGGTCTTGGATTACGACCTGGCAGATGGATCAGCGTGGGTCCATCCAGAACGGTATTCAACTCGGTGGCTGGGAGTTGCAGCAGTCCGTCAGGCAGATGATCCAGTATTGCCGCTTGCATTCATGTCCTTGGAGTGTGCCGATGTGGTCACTATCGATGCATTCGATGCATCAACGCAGCCCCATAAGCTAACCCCATTTTGGCTCTGGGGGAAGGCCCCTTGAACAAGTTGCGAAACTTGAAAACATCGTGACCGGACCCAATGACCGGACCTGCTGCCGTGGGACCAGAGAAAGCTGGTGTGTCAAACTCTGACCGCAGTCCCGACAGCGACTGAAGAACCAATCATTCTGGAAGAATTCTAATTGGGAACGGAGTCATGATCGAAGCCAAATCTCTAAGTCGACACTTCGGCAGCCTGCAGGCCGTCGACAAGCTTTCTTTTCAGGTCGAGCCCGGAACCGTGCTCGGTTTTCTCGGACCGAACGGCGCGGGCAAGTCCACCACTATGAAGATGTTGACCGGCTTCCTCGCACCCAGTAGCGGGACGGCGACCATCATGGGCCACGACATCTGTGACGACGGGCTGGCCGCGCGTAAAGAAATGGGCTACCTCCCGGAAGGCGCGCCGCTTTATGGCGAGCTCAGCGTCGGACGCTTTCTTAGATTTGCAGCCGAGGCCCGAGGATTTCGCGGCGCAGAGGCAGTGCGTCGAGTGGCTGACGCTGTCGAGCGCCTGAATCTTGAGGAAGTCTTCGGGCAAAGCATCGAGACCCTCTCCAAGGGGTTTAAGCGACGTGTCGGTCTGGCCCAGGCCATTCTGCATGATCCGCCGGTACTGATTCTGGATGAGCCGACGGACGGACTGGATCCAAACCAAAAGCAGCAGGTACGTCGACTGATTCGTGAGATGTCGCCCGGTAAGATCATTATCGTCTCGACGCATATTCTCGAAGAGGTCGATGCCCTGTGCTCGCGCGCTATGATCATCGCCCGAGGCAGGCTTTTGGCCGATGACAGCCCGACTGGTTTGCTCAGATCCTCGCGCTACTACAACGCGGTGACCGTGGTGCTTGATGATCTCGAGCAGGCGGCCTCCCGACTGGGGGAACTTCCCGAGGCGCGGGAAGTCGAGGTTCGCCGTGGGCGTTTGACCGTGTTTCCGTCGGCACAGGGTAATCTGTTTGAGGCCGTTACGACCGTCGTCAAACAAGCTGGATGGCAGGTTGAGCAGATTCAGCTTGAACCCGGGCGACTCGATGAAGTCTTCCGATCGGTAACCGGACAGGAGGCAGCGTAATGAATAATCTCCCCGTGGTGCTCAAGCGCGAACTTTCGAGCTATTTTGCGACTCCAGTGGCTTACGTCTTCATCGTCATTTTTCTGCTGATGTCGGCGACGTTCACGTTTTATTTGGGCGGATTCTACGAGCGCGAGATCGCCGATCTCGAGCCATTCTTTCGCTTTCATCCCTGGCTCTATCTGTTTTTGGTGCCGGCGATCGGCATGCGGCTTTGGGCTGAGGAGCGCAAATCTGGCACGGTCGAACTGCTCCTGACCCTGCCAATAACTGCCTCTGAGGCCGTACTAGGCAAGTTTCTGGCCGCCTGGTTATTTGTTGGCCTGGCTCTATTCCTAACTTTTCCGATCTGGATCACCGTGAACATTCTTGGGAATCCGGACAACGGCGTGATCGCGGCGGCCTACCTTGGAAGCTGGCTTATGGCCGGTGGCTTTCTAGCGATCAGCGCCTGCCTGTCGGCAGCGACTCGCAATCAGGTGATTGCGTTCATCCTGGCGGTCGTTGTGTGCTTTCTGTTCCTGCTGTCCGGGTTGCCGATGGTGCTCGAGTTATTCCGGGGCTGGCTGCCCCAAGCGATCGTGGATGCGATTGCGAACCTGAGCTTCCTCCTCCACTTCAATTCGATATCTCGCGGTGTGGTGGACCTCAGGGATTTACTGTATTTCGCGCTAGTGATCGGCTTCTGGCTGCTCGCTAATCGAATTGTTCTTGAACTGAAAAAGGCGGACTGAAGACGATGAAAAACTGGTACTCAACCGGTGCACTCGTGCTGCTGGCCGTGTTGTTTTTGGCCCTCACGATGCTGACTGGCGTGCTGTTCAAAGGCGCGCGTCTCGATTTGACCGAAAGCAAGCTCTACACCTTGTCGGCGGGGACGGTGAACCTGATCGAATCCATCGAAGAACCGATCACCCTCCAGTTCTATTTCAGCGAGGATGCCAGTGCTGATTTTCCGATGGTCAGAAACTACGCGCGACGAGTTCAGGAACTACTCGACGAGATGGCGGCGCGCTCGGATGGCATGCTGACCATCGAGCGGATCGACCCGGCACCATTCTCCGAGCAGGAGGACGATGCGGCGCGATACGGCCTAGAGGGTGTGCCGACCGGACGTGGCGGCGACAATCTGTACCTCGGAATCGCCGGGACCAACCTGCTCGATGGCCTGGAGGTGCTCCCGTTTCTGTCGCCATCGCGTGAGGCGGTTTTAGAATACGAATTGGCAAGGATGATTTACAGCCTGTCGCAGCCAGACCTTCCGCGCGTTGGCCTGATCAGCGGCGTGGCTATGAGCGGTGGCTTCGATATGCAGACCCGTCAACCACGTGAGCCCTGGGCGATCTACACGCAGATCAACCAACAGTTCGAAATCGAGACGATCGACGTCTCTGCCTCCGAGCTGCCGGCCGATCTTGATGTTCTGGCTCTAGTTCACCCCAAGGACTTGTCCGAAGAACTGCTGCGGGCCATCGATGCCTTCGTGCTCAACGGTGGCCGTCTGCTGGCTTTTGTCGATCCCTATGCCGAGGCCGATCAGGGCGATAACCCCTCTGATCCGATGGCGGCGCTGTCTGCCGAGCGTGATTCCAGCCTCGATACGCTGTTCGAGGCCTGGGGTGTGGACTATGACCGCACTCGCTTCGTCGCAGATCTGGGGCAGGCGCTGCAGGTCAGTCTGCAGCAGGGCAGACCGCCCGTTCGGCACCCCGCCATCATTGGTGTGACCGCTGAAAATCTCGATTCAGACGACGTCGTGACAGGGGAGCTCGAAACCATCAACGCCGCCAGTGCCGGTGCAATCGCCCTGACCGAGGAGAGTCCATTGAGCCTGCAGCCGTTGATTCAGTCCAGCACTCAGGCAGGCTTGCTTGATGCCGAGCGACTACGCTTCTTGTCGGACCCTAGTGAATTGGTGGCTGAGGTCGCTCCTGGGAATCAGGCCCTGACCATTGCAGCTCGCCTGTCCGGTCCGGTCGAAAGCGCTTACCCAAATCCGACGGGCGATGCTATCGAGAGCGGCGACATCAACGTGATTCTGGTGGCCGATGTTGACCTGCTGACCGATCGCTTTTGGGTCCAGCGCCAGCAGTTCTTCGGCCAGACGCTGCTCAATCCGTTTGCCAACAACGGCGATTTTGTGATCAATGCCATTGACAATCTGCTCGGAAACGCCGATCTGATTAGCGTTCGAAGCCGGGCTATTTCGACGCGGCCCTTCCACTTGGTCGAAGGCCTGCGTCGCGAAGCGGAGCAGAATTTGCGCGCGACCGAACAGCGTCTAGAGGCCGAACTGGCCGAGACTGAAGAGCGACTGAACGAGCTTCAGCAGGCGCGTGGTGACACCGACCTCAGTGTCTTGACCTCTGAGCAGGAGGCAGAGATCGATCGCTTCATTGAGCAACGAATCGACATTCGACGCCAGTTGCGCCAAGTACGACGCGATCTGGACCGTGACATCGAAGCGCTGGGCACTCGCATCAAGGCCATCAATATCGCGTTGATGCCGGTGTTAGTGACCCTGTTCGCCCTTTGGATGGCTTGGCGTCGACGGCAGGAGCAATCAATCCGGGGAGGTGCAGCATGAAGCGGTCCGTCTTTTTCGCGCTCGTCGCGCTCACGGCACTGGCACTAGGCCTGGCTCTACTACTCAGTCAGCCCGACGTAGACCCCGGACTGGACGAGTCCCAGGCGCTGGTGCCGGGCCTCAGGGAGCAGGTCAACGATATCGAGCGTCTCGAAATTCGGAATGGGTCGGAGGATGCGATAAGGCTGCGTCGTTCAGACGAGCGCTGGCGGGTCGAGAACGCCCAGGACTATGAGGCAGATTTCGAGCGGGTCTATCAACTACTCAGGGACCTGGCCGCCGGCAGTCGCGCCGAGCAGCGCACCGCTAATCCGGAGTGGCATGATCGCCTGGGTGTTGCGGGTGCGCGGCCGGGCGAGACTGAAGCGGAACGCAGCTTCGAAGTGTCGTTCCCCGGCACCGATCTACCGGCCTTGATCATCGGTCGCGCAGGTCCATCCGGTCAGGCGCGCTTCGTGCGCCTGACCGGCGAAGATCAGGTTTGGCTGACAGACCGCGACCTCAGCGTGCCGGCTGAGTCGATTGACTGGCTGCAGCGCGCTATCATGGATATCCCAAGTTCTGAGCTGTCCGAAGTCACCCTGCGCCAGGCCGACGGAGGCGTCGTTCAGCTGCGAGCGGCTGATGAGACGAGCAATCAGTGGGTGCTGATGAACGTGCCCGACGGTCGCGAAGCTGCGCCGGCCTGGCAGCTGACCTCGACTGCCAGTGCGCTTAGCAGCCTGCAGCTTGACGATGTCCGACGGCATGAGAGTGCTCCGGAGGACGCTGGTGCTGCCCTGTTCGTGACACGCGATGGCCTGAATTTCGTGGCTACCTTGTTCGAGGATGGAGCAGGGTCATGGGTCAATTTTTCAGTTTCGGCTGAAGTCGGTGCGAGCGAAGAGGGCGAGCAGATGAGCGACGAAGCGGCTTCGGCGAGTGCGGACGCGGCCGCCGTGGATGCCCGGCTTTCGCCCTGGGACTTCAAGGTACCGAGCGCCAAATACGAGCTGATGACCCGGTCGCTGGAAGATTTTCTTGTCGATCCAGATGAGAACGAGAGCGATTAGCCTGAATCCGATCAAGGGTTCAAAAGGTCTGGATCGATGGCTGAAAAGAGGTCGGCCACTTCATTCAGAAATTCGGTCAGCGCGGACGACTTCCTCCAAGCCATAGCAATCGTTCGCTTCGGGCCGCCCGGAGCGAACGGTCGGGTCACCAAGTTGTCGGTCGGCGCCACCGGGGGCTTGACGGCCAGCGTCGGCATTAGCGTGATTCCAGTATTTGCGGCAACCATCTGGCGCAGAGTTTCCATGCTGGTCGCGTGGAAATCGATCGATTCATGGGCACCGGCCATCTGACAAACGGCCAGGGCATGATCGCGAAGGCAGTGGCCGTCTTCGAGCAGCAACAGTTCCTCGGATTCCAGGTCGGCCATGCAAATTTTCTTTTGCGCCGCCAGCGGATGCTGTTCGGGCATGGCGACTACAAAGGGCTCCTCGAACAGGCGTCGAGTCAACAATCCATCCACAGTCACCGGCAGGGCGAGCAGGCCGGCGTCCAGTCGGCCTTCGGCAAGCATCGCCAGCAGATCTTCCGTTTTTTCTTCGAATAGGCGCAACGTGAGGCGCGGGTAGCTGGAGCGCAGCTGGGGGATAACGTGCGGAAGGAAGTAGGGCGCCAGCGTAGGGAAGATGCCCAGTCGCAGTGTTCCGCTGTCCGGATCCCGTGCTTTGCGTGCGATGGAGCGAATGGCGTCTACCTCGCCAAGTATCCCGCGCGCTCGATCGACGACTTCTTGGCCGACGCGAGTCAGCATTACTTGGCGTGGAGATCGTTCGACCAATTGAACGTCGAGTTCGTCTTCAAGCTTGCGAATCTGCGTGCTCAGGGTCGGCTGGCTGACGTAGCACTTTTCCGCCGCTTTGCTGAAATGGCGAACGTCGGCCAGCGTAACAAGGTAGTGGAGGGCTCGAATATTCAAGCGGTGATCCTTACTTAGAACAGGTTGTGGCGAGGAAAAAAATCTAGTTTGATTTATTTTGATAGTAGTTTTCGATGAACATCAAACTAATTATAGTCTGAGTAAATGCAGGTCATAGGAAATTTCAATTGAAAGCTAGCTTGCTGAGCACTATTTAAAGACAACGATTTCATCGCGCGACGTTACTCTGGCGCGGTTAATTTAACCCAGCAACCTCAAAACAAGGACCTAGCTATGTTGACCATTGGTGATCAGTTTCCAAATTATGCGCTCAAAGCAACAGTCGGCACCGATATCGAGACCGGCTTCTCTGACATTTCCAATTCCGATTTCGAAGGCAAATGGCAGCTTGTATTCTTTTATCCGAAGGATTTCACCTTCGTCTGTCCGACCGAAATCAAGGCCTACGGTGACCTGAAAGACGAGTTTGCCGATCGCGATTGCGTCGTTATGGCTGCCAGTACCGACACCGAGTTTGTCCACCTGGCGTGGAGAAACAGCCACGATGATCTGCGCGATCTGCAGATTCCGATGCTGGCTGACGTGAAGCGAGAATTAAGCTCAGCGCTGGGCATTGTGCATCCGGAGGAGGGTGTGGCGATGCGTGCTACCTACCTAGTCGACCCACAGGGCATCATTCGCCACGTGTCAGTCACAGACATGAACGTAGGCCGCAACCCAAAAGAAACTCTGCGCATTCTCGACGCGCTGCAGTCCGATGAGCTGTGCCCCTGCAATTGGCAGCCGGGCGATGATCATTTGCACGCGGCCTGATTGGCGATCGATTGCCCCTCGGAGCGAGTCTCCGAGTCGAAAGGCCCCGGCACACGCGGCCGGGGCCTTTTATTCAGGAAGGCATTATCTAAGTACATCAGCCATCCAAAAATTTGAGGAATTAATATGCAAATTGATCAACTGAAACGAGAGATACCAGACTTCGCCAAGGATCTTCGAATCAATTTGGGCAACGTTGTAGACGTTGAACAGGCAGAAGGAATGACCGCCGAACAGGTCTGGCTGACGGCGCTGGCTACGGCCGTTGCCTGCAAAAACGAGGCCCTGATCAATGCAGTGGCTACTGACGCGGCCGAGCATCTGGACGCTAAGGGCCTGGATGCTGCTCGGGCCGCTGCCGCCATCATGGGGATGAACAATATTTACTACCGCTTTTTGCACTTGAGCTCCAACACGGAATATCAAAAAATGCCAGCCAAGCTCCGGATGACCGTGATTGGCAATCCCGGCATCGATAAGATCGACTTCGAGCTGATTTCACTGGCTGTATCGGCAATCAACGGCTGTGGTTTGTGCGTAGACAGTCATGAGAAGATTCTCAAGAAGGCTGGAGTGCGCAGCGAGGTCATCCAGCACGCCGTTCGGATCGCTTCAGTCATTCACGCCGTCGCGGGCGTGCTCGACACGCGCGAAATCGCCGCGCTGGACGCAGCGGCCTAATCCGGGGGCTCGCGCATTCGCCCGGATTTCTGGGCGAATGCGGTCTGGTGAGATACGCTCTTAGCGAGTTACACTTCTGAACTCCGAGACCATATCGACGCAACGGTAGCCATGAGCGAATCCCAGACTCAGCGAATCCAGGATTCGCAGACCCGTATTACCAAACTCGTTTTTCCCCACGACACCAACCCGATCGGCACACTCTACGGCGGAACGGCCCTCCACTGGATGGACGAGGTTGCCTTTCTAACCGCAACCCGCTACGCACGTTGCCAGGTGGTGACCGTATCGATGGACCGAGTTGATTTCAAAGTACCAATCCCTGAGGGCGCGATTGTCGAGCTGGTCGGCAATATTGAGCGGGTCGGACGGACTTCGATGACGGTCGCGGTCCAGATCTTGCTCGAGAACTGCAAGACCGGCGATCAGAGCCTCGCCATCGAGGGTCGTCTGGTTATGGTCGCTGTCGACGACAGGATGGAGCCCAGGCCTCTGGACTGAGATTCCGTCGATTCAGCCTCGCGGTGAAGCCCGGTTAATCAAGGATCGCAATCCGCTCTGAGCCGGAAGCGTGCCTAGCAGGTAGCCGTGGGGCTGCTCGAGGCGATTGGCAAGAAACAGTTCAGCCACCGGGCTGTGCGCCTCGACCAAAATCGCGCCCTGAATCGCCAGTGCAAGGTGTTCGACGATTCGGCGCGCGTTGGCTTCGGCCCTGCCTGGATCGGCGAGCAGCTGTTTTGCTCGATCTAGGCGCGCTGATATCCCCGGCAGTCCGCTGTGGGTCTGAAGCCAGTCACCGAGAGCGTCTAGAGCTCGTCGGTCGCGATGGATGGCTCGCAGGACATCAAGGCACTGGACGTTTCCTGATCCCTCCCAGATCGCATTGACCGGCGCTTCTCGATACAGTCGCGGCAAAATGAATTCCTCGACATAGCCCGCACCGCCCATGCATTCCTGGGCCTCGTTGATAACCGTGACCGCGCGCTTGCACACCCAGTATTTGGCGATCGGCGTAGCGATCCGAGCGATCAGCGACGCCGACTCGTCGCCCGATGCCAGCTCAAAGCGCCGGGCGAGGTGCATGGCGAAATGCAGCGTAGCCTCGCTTTCGATGACTAAATCTGCCAATACGTTTTCCATCAGCGGCTGTTGAGCCAGCGGTGCGCCGAACGCTGTGCGCTGTTGGCAATGATCGATCGCCTGGGCAACCGACTGCCGGATGAGGGCAGCCGAGCCGATAACGCAGTCCAGTCGCGTTTCGGCGACCATCCGGATGATCGTGGCAACGCCTCGGCCGGGTTCGCCCAGGCAAAGAGCCCAGGCATTGTCGTACTCGATTTCAGATGAAGCGTTGGAGTGATTGCCCAGCTTCGCCTTTAGGCGCTGGATTCGAATCGCATTCAGTTCGCCGTCAGGCAGGAATCTTGGAACCAGAAAACAGGTGAGTCCGGCATCGGTCTGGGCTAGGCTCAGAAATGCATCTGACATCGGGGCTGAACAGAACCACTTGTGACCAATTAAGCTGTACGCCTGTCCGGAACCGGTTGATTCCAGGGCCAGGGCTCGTGTTGTGTTGGCGCGCACATCCGAGCCACCCTGTTTCTCAGTCATTGCCATGCCGACCGTTAGGCCCCGCTTGGTCGCAGCCGGAGAAACGCTGAAATCGTATCGCTGCGAGCAGATTCCGGGTTCCCAGTCGGCCGCCACCTTTGGATCGATTCGAAGCGCAGGGATCGCGGCGTGGGTCATGGTGATCGGACACAGGGTACCCGCTTCAAACTGATTGTGAAGGTACATCAGAGCGCTGCGTGCAACGCGAGCACCCGGCTGATCAGTCCAGGTCAAGTTGGTCAATCCATGCTCGATGCCGAGCGCCATCAAGCGGTGATAGGAGGGATGGAACTCGACCCTGTCGATGCGTCGCCCGTAGCGATCGTGCGTTCTGAGTACCGGCGGATGCTCGTTGGCCTGGAATCCTAGCTCGAGAATTTCCGCTCCGGCAATGTCGCCGTAGCGATTCAGGTGGCCCTCGAATGCATCGCCACCGTAGACGGCCACTGCCTCTTTGAGTGCTAAATCCGAGCTGAAAGCGTTGTAGCCTTCAAGCGGGGCGGGCTGGTTGAGAATCTCGTGGCTCTGCGATCCAAAGGTTGCAGGGGATATCTCGGACATACGTGTGTTCCTTCGTGTCCTTATGGCCTTCCCTGAAGGTTTTTTCAGGCTAATGCCTCGACGACGATGCTTTCAACAAGAAATGACGACTCCGATCGAAATGGCGTAATTGCCTTGCGCTGTGACCAGGGTCGGGAGTCAGGGCAGGATAAATCCGGCCAGCGCGCGTCGGTTTTCGCTCATTAAAACGTTGAATGTTCTGGCCGCTGCATCAAGCGTCATACACTCAATCCCGACGCCAGCTTTCAGAAACGTCCGCTGAATGTCGAGCGGCGGAAAGCTTTGCTGTATGCCATGACCCAGAAGCACAACCTCGGGTTGGTGAATCAGTAGCGGTTCGATCGCCGCCTCGTCTAGATCCTCGTATTTTTGCACCGGCCAATCGGCCTCCAGCAGGCGCGCGCCCAAAATCAGACTGGAGGTGTAGTGCTCCTGGTCGATCTGGATGAAATCGGTCTTGATCTGGCGGACGACGTGATAATCGCCGGGGCGATGTTCGGTCAGCTGCATGGGATATGACCTCAGCGAGGGAGCGCGATTTTTGGGGTCTTGGGATTCTTACGGTAAAAGCAGGCGACTTGGCCAATTTGATGAACGAGTTCAGCGCCTGTCGACTCGCCGATCTCGGAAATCCAGGTGCTTCGCTGTTCCCGCTCGGCTCGGATCTTGACCTTGATCAGTTCGTGGTGGTTCAGCGCCAGCTCGATTTCTCGCATGACGTTATCGCTAAGTCCTCTGTCAGCGATCATCACCACCGGGTCAAGAGGATGGGTGAGTCCGCGTAGGTATTTTTTCTGTGTTTTGGAGAGCATGGATATCGGACGTTAGCGACAAAAATCTATTATCACATGGACATGGGGAAATTTCGGCAGCGATCGTCAGCCCCAATTAAATTTGAGGCTTTCCGGCTGTGAACAGGTCGCGTGACCACTGTGACGGGAGCCGTTACCATCGTTTATCGAAAAATTTGCGTTCATGAGTCAACTCCATGTCAAAAGCCTGGAAGCAGCGTCAAAACAAAGACCCCTACGTCAAGCAGGCCAGGGAAGAAGGCTTTAGGGCGCGCGCGGCCTACAAGCTGCTGGAGATCGACACGAAGGATCAGATCTTCAGAGGGGTCCGTCGGATCGTTGATTTGGGCGCTGCTCCAGGGAGCTGGTGCCAGGTTGCCCGGCGCGTGCTGGGACCAGGGAGCAGGGTTGTCGCTCTGGATCTCCTCGAAATGGATCCGATCGATGGCGTAGATTTTATTTTGGGCGATTTTCGCGAGGATGACGTTCTAGCGCAGTTAGAACAGCTTCTCAACGGGGAAAAGGTCGATCTTGTGCTTTCTGATATGGCCCCCAACTTATCTGGTATAGGGCCGTCCGATCAGGCGCGCAGCGTGCATCTAGCAGAGCTTGCGCTTGCATTTGCGCAAGACTGGCTTGAAGATTATGGATCTCTAGTAGTAAAGGTCTTTCAGGGCGGAGGATTTGACGATCTACTCACCGAGTTCCGGCGATCATACCGAACTGTTAAGGTAAGAAAACCGGACGCGTCAAGATCAAAAAGCCGCGAGGTTTATTTGGTTGCTTCAGGACGGCGCCGAAATTGATAAAACCGACCAACGATGACGTTGAAGTGTAGGCTGAATTGTTGTCTTCAGGAGTGTTGAATTGAGCGAATTTGCCAAGAATCTGATCATGTGGATTATCATCGCGGTGGTCCTAATGAATGTTTTCAGCTACTACTCGCAGCCGCAGGAAAATCCGACGGATATGCCCTATTCCGCGTTCCTTCAGCAGGTGAATAACGGCTCGATAGAGCGCGTCACCATTGAAGAATCTCCTGGCGTATCCCTGATTAGCGGTGAAACGTTGGACGGCTCGCGCTTTGAGACATTGGGCCCCAGAGACGATGGATTGATGAAAGACCTCCTCGATGCGGGCGTCGTGGTTGAAGGCAAAAAGCCCCAGGGGCGCTCGATTTTTGTCGAAATCTTGATCACTCTCCTGCCGGTTATCCTAATCATTGCCTTGTTCATGTACTTCATGCGGCAGATGCAGGGGGGTGTTGGTGGTCGCGGCGGCGCTATGAGTTTCGGCAAATCCCGAGCCAAACTTCAGGGTGAGGATCAGGTTAAGGTCACTTTTGAGGACGTTGCTGGCTGCGAGGAAGCCAAGGAAGAAGTCACCGAGGTCGTGGACTTTCTGCGCGATCCCTCCAAGTTTCAGCGCTTGGGCGGTCACATCCCGAAAGGAATATTAATGGTCGGTCCTCCCGGCACCGGTAAAACCCTCCTAGCCCGCGCGATCGCGGGCGAAGCGCGGGTACCGTTCTTCTCAATCTCGGGCTCAGATTTCGTCGAAATGTTCGTCGGGGTCGGTGCGTCGCGAGTTCGCGACATGTTTGAGACGGCCAAGAAACATGCGCCATGCATCATTTTTATTGACGAAATCGACGCGGTCGGACGCCATCGGGGTGCCGGGCTGGGCGGCGGTCATGATGAGCGCGAGCAAACGCTCAACCAGCTTTTGGTCGAAATGGACGGTTTCGAGGGCAACGAGGGCATCATCCTCATCGCCGCAACGAATCGGCCTGACGTGCTGGATCCCGCGCTGCTGCGTCCGGGGCGTTTTGATCGCCAAGTAGTAGTCGGCCTTCCGGATCTCCAGGGTCGCGAGCAGATTTTGAGTGTGCACATGCGCAAGGTTCCCGTGGACGATGATGTGCGACCACGTGATCTGGCCCGCGGGACACCTGGCTTCTCAGGGGCTGATCTTGCAAATCTTGTCAACGAAGCGGCCCTGTTCGCGGCGAGACAGGATTCGAGGACGGTCAAGCATGATCACTTCGAGCAGGCTAAGGACAAGATCATGATGGGCGCCGAGCGCAAGTCGATGGCCATGTCAGAGAAGGAGAAACTCTTAACCGCGTACCACGAGGCGGGTCATGCCATCGTCGGGCGTTTAGTTCCCGATCACGACCCCGTATACAAAGTCACGATCATTCCGCGCGGTCGCGCACTCGGGGTGACCATGTTCTTGCCCGAACAGGACAAGTACTCCCTAACTCGCCAGCAAATTCACTCGCAGCTCGCTAGCTTGTATGGAGGTCGGGTTGCCGAAGAACTGATATTTGGCAACGATGCGGTGACGACGGGTGCCTCCAACGACATCGAACGGGCCTCTCAGCTGGCCAGAAATATGGTTACAAAATGGGGTCTATCCGAGACCATGGGGCCCTTAGCTTACGGAGAAAACGAAGACGAAGTATTTCTCGGTCGCTCGGTGACCCAGCATAAGCACATCTCGGATGAGACGCATCGTGAACTGGACGCAGAAGTTCGCAAGATCATCGATCAGGCGTATCAGACAACCACCGAAATCCTAAAGAGCAATCGAGATAAGTTGGATCTGATGGCCGATGCCCTGATGAAATATGAAACCATTGACGTCAAGCAGATTGATCAGATCATGGAAGGCAATGAGCCTGATCCGCCTGATAATTGGACCGAAGGCGGCGGGCAGCCGAGTTCCATCGAGAAACCTATCGACGCCAAGGATCGGGATGACGGTGAGGCGGCGTCGGGTGAACCGGCACCCGGCTAATTTCTTCGCTCCATGATTTTTGCACTGGCCGCTGCGTCAAACCGCAGCGGCTTTTTTATTCGAGTCCTCCACAATCATGTCGCTGACTGACGCCATCCAACGTGCCAACGACTTACGACGACCGCTGGTCATGGGCGTGGTGAACGTCACTCCCGATTCGTTTTTCGACGGTGGGCGCTTCGCAGAAACTGGGCAAGCGGTCGCTCACGGCCTGGAGCTTGCCGAGCAGGGCGCCGATATCCTCGATATCGGCGGCGAGTCGACTAGACCGGGTGCCGAGCCGGTCGGGGTCGAGTCAGAGCTCAACCGGGTTATCCCGGTAATCGAGGGGCTGCGGAGGGAGACGGCCTGCTCAATCTCGATCGATACCAGCAAGCCGCAGGTCATGCGCGCCGCCATTGCAGCGGGCGCCGATATGATTAACGACGTGAACGGTCTGCGCGATCCGCGGGCAGTGGAAGCCGCTGCCGAGCTGGGCGTTCCGGTCTGCCTGATGCACATGCAGGGCGAGCCCAGAACAATGCAGACAAGTCCCAGTTACGGCGACGTGGTGGCCGAGGTTGCCGAATTTCTAGAACAACGTGTTGAGTCTTGTCTGTCCGCAGGTATGAAGCGAGCGCAGCTGGTAATAGATCCTGGATTCGGGTTTGGAAAAACACTTGACCACAACCTGGCTCTGCTCAATGGCATCGAGACCCTGAGAGGGTCCGGAATAGCAGTGCTCGCCGGCCTGTCGCGGAAATCCATGCTGGCTGCGATCACTGGTCGGACGGCGACCGATGAGCGCCTGGCCGCCTCACTGGCAGCGGCCCTGCTGGTTGCACAGCAGGGTGCGGCCATTCTCAGAGTCCATGATGTTGCCGAAACACTCGATGTCCTCAAGGTCTGGATAGCAGCGCGCTCGGTCGAAACCGCCCAGTTACAGGCGTTAGAATAGATCCGATGAAATCAACCTATTTCGGAACGGACGGGATTCGTGGCCGCGTGGGCGATCCGCCCATCACCGTAGACTTTTTGCTCAAACTAGGCTGGGCCGCTGGTCGCGTTTTTGCCCGCCATTCCGACGAACCGGCTACCGTGGTAATCGGCAAGGACACTCGGATTTCGGGCTACCTGTTTGAGTCAGCTTTGGAAGCTGGTTTTTCAGCGGCTGGCGTGGATATCATCCTGCTCGGTCCGATGCCAACCCCCGCCGTTGCCCATCTGACCCGTAGCCTGGGCGCTGTTGCAGGAGTGGTAATCTCAGCTTCGCATAATCCTTACGAGGATAACGGCGTCAAATTCTTTTCCCAAGAGGGCGAAAAGCTGCCGGATGCTCTGCAGTGCGAAATCGAATCCCAGCTGGATCTAGATATCGAGCAGGTTCAGCCGCATCGCCTTGGCAAGGCGCGCCGTATCGACGATGCTAGCGGTCGATATATTGAGTACTGCAAGGCCACAGTGCCCTATGGAACGCATTTCGGCGGTTTAAAGCTGGTTGTGGATTGCGCAAATGGGGCGACCTACCGAATCGCGCCGAGCGTCTTCGCTGAACTCGGCGCCGATGTCGTTGCGATTCATGATCAGCCTGATGGGCTGAATATCAATGAGCAGTGTGGCTCGACCCACCCAGAGAGTCTTTCGCATAAGGTGCTTGAGACGCAGGCCGATCTGGGCGTCGCCTTTGACGGCGACGGAGATCGCGTACTGCTGGTCGATCACGAAGGGTCGCTTATCGATGGCGATCAGATTCTCTATATGCTGGCCGCATCGCGCCATAGCAACGGGGGCCTTGAGGGCGGCGTGGTCGGAACTGTGATGAGTAACTTCGGACTAGAGGAGGCTTTCCAGGCTCTTGGTGTGCCTTTTGAACGCAGTGCCGTGGGCGACCGATTCGTGCATCAACGACTTCGCCAGCGCAACTGGCTTCTCGGCGGTGAGGCCTCAGGCCACATCCTCTGCCTTGATCGGGCCATGACCGGTTGTGGCATCGTCAGTGCGCTTCAGGTAATCGAAGTCGTGGCCCGAACTCGTCAGTCCCTGAAGGCGCTGGCAGAGGGCATGTTCAAGTATCCTCAGGTGATGATCAATGTGCCGGTTGAGGGCAACGCCCGCTCGATCGTCAGTGAGGACCAAAGGGTCGCAGACGCAGTCCAGTCAATCGAAGAAACGCTTCGAGATCAGGGACGTGTGATTTTACGTCCATCGGGCACGGAGCCGGTCGTTCGGGTGACGGTTGAGGGTCGAGAACGCACGCAGGTCGAACAGCTGGCCGAATCACTGGCTCGCGTCGTGCAGGAGGCAAGTCGGGCATGAGCAATACGCCGAACGTCCCGGTTCTTTCCCTGAGTGCTTACGACGGTCGCAGGGGCGAATTCACCGATGCCCTGGGGCAGGCCTGGCGTGAGACCGGATTCGTAGGCATTCAGGATCACGGCATTGATCAAGACATCATCGAAAGAGCCTACGAGGCCTTCAGGGCGTTTTTCGCTCTGCCGGCGGAGGTCAAGCAGCGCTATCATCAGGCAGGACGAGGCGGTGCCCGTGGCTACACGGGCTTTGGCGTGGAACAGGCCAAGGACCATGACGTGCCCGACCTCAAGGAATTTTGGCACGTTGGTCGAGAACTCGATGCGGCCGAGAATCCTTCGCCCGAGATTCTAACCCCCAATCTCTGGCCGGACGAAGTGCCGAATTTCCGCGCGGCTTCGCTGGAGCTGTACACGGCGCTGGATGATCTTGGCTCGAGAATACTATCGGCGCTTGCGCTCGATATCGGACTGGCGCACGACTGGTTCGCCGATAAGACCAATGTGGGTAACTCAATCCTGCGGCCGATTCACTACCCGCCGATCGGCAGGATTGAGGCAGGAGCGGTGCGCGCCGCTCAGCATGAGGATATCAATCTGATCACGCTCCTGATCGGTTCAAAGGAGCAGGGCCTGGAAATCCTATCGCGCGATGGTCAGTGGGTTCCGGTTAGCACCTTGCCTGGCAGCATCGTTGTCAACGTCGGCGATATGCTGCAGCGTCTGACCAACCACATCTACCCCTCCACGACCCATCGTGTCGTCAATCCACCGGGTGAGTCGGCAAGGCAGGCCCGTTATTCCATACCGTTTTTCCTGCACCCGAATCCGGATTTTCTCATCGAGACGCTGCCTGAATGTATCGGCAAGGACCGGCCGAACCGCTATCCTGAACCGATTACCTCACACGGCTATCTGATGGAGCGTCTGCGCGAAATCAATCTGATCTGATCCGTGCCTGTCCAGCGCTGGCATCTCTGAGTTGCTGGGTCAACGCCTCGACTGACGGAACGGGACAGTGGATGATCAGCTCGATGCCCGTGCTGTCGTAAAGCTCCTCGGCTTTGACTGCCTCGTGCCGTTCCAGCAACTGGTGGGCGACGGCGATCAGTTCGAACGGCAGATGAACGCGCAGCTTGGTGATGGCCAGGAGCGGCTTGGTAATAGCACTGCGCAAACACTCGCTAGCGCTCGATCCGTAGGCTCTGGCTAGTCCGCCCGTACCCAGCTTGATGCCGCCGTAGTAGCGGAGAACCACGACAGCCACTTCGTCGAGATCCTGATGTTCGATTGCGGCCAAGATTGGTCGTCCTGCGGTGCCGCCGGGCTCGCCATCGTCATCAAATCGGTAGCCTTGCCCTGATTTCCAGGCCCAGCAGTGATGGGTCGCGGCGGGGTCGTTGATCCTCAAAAGAAAGTCGCGTGCATCTTGCTCGGTTCGGCAGCGTTCTGCCAGGGCGACGAAACGGCTTTTCTTAATCTCAATTTCGTGGCGGGCAGGTTGAGTCAGCGTGTGGCTCAAGGTAGACGCGAGCTCCGAGGCTCCGACTTAACCTCAGCATCTACTTCAAATTTATCCATCAAAACATTGATTTTACAGCCGATATAAAAATCTTTCATTCGGGTCATCGCTTTGCCATCGTCGCTTCGGATCACGCCATAACCGCGCTCAAGGACCTGCAGCGGACTGACCGCGTTTAGCTGCCTCATCAGATGGCGCAAGCGCGTCTCAGAGCGCTCAATGATCAAGCGTTGTGAACGATTCAGGCGCTGGTGCAATTGAACGCTTGTCCCGAGAGCGCGCTCGATCTGCCGCATTGGGTGCCGCCCCTGCAGGCGATGCTCAATGCTGCGCAGAGATGTGTCGTGGCGTGCAATGTGCTTTTGCTGTGTTCGGATCAGGCGAAGGGTAAGTCCATTCAGACGATTGGTGATGTCTTCAAACCTGCGCCAAGGCTGGTGTTGTTCCAGCCGTCGGCTCAGGTAATCGATTGTCTGGGTCTGTCGGTTCAGGTTGTTTTCGATGCCGCGAGTGCGTCGACGCTCAATCGACTGAAGTTGCGCGCGAAGCGCTGGTCCATCTGGTGTGGCCGCGGCAGCTGCCGCGCTTGGTGTCGGTGCTCTCAAGTCGGCAACGAAGTCGGCGATGGTGATGTCGGTCTCGTGCCCGATGCCGGTCACCACGGGGCGCGAACAGTCGGCAATAGCGCGCGCCAAGGCCTCGTCGTTGAATGCCCACAAATCCTCAAGAGAACCGCCCCCACGAGACAGCAGGATCACATCTGCGAAGGCGTGCCGGTCTGCGGCCTGAAGCGCGGTAATGATCTGAGGCGCAGCGGCCTCACCCTGGACAAGCGTGGGATAGATTCGGACCCTAGCCGCCGGCCAGCGCTGCGAGAGCACTTTCAGAATGTCGCGAATGGCGGCCCCTGAGGGCGAGGTCACCACAGCAATTCGCCGTGGCCAGGCCGGAAGAGCTCGCTTGCGTGCCTCACTGAACAGGCCTTCCGCCTTCAGCGCCTTACAGGTCGCCTCAAAAGCCTGTTGAAGGCTTCCTGCACCGGCCTCTAGCATGGCGTCGGCGATCAACTGGTAGTCGCCACGTGCCTCGTACAGGCTCAGGCGTCCACGTACCAGGACCTTCATGCCGTTTTCAGGCCTGAACGCTACGTTGCTCGAGCTGCCCTTGAACAGTGCGCAGCGGAGCTGCGCGCGCTGATCCTTCAGGCTGAAATACAGGTGGCCGGAGGCCGGGCGAGCCAGATTGGACAGTTCGGCTTCGATCCAGAGCCGGGGAAAACCGGCTTCGATGTGGAGTTTTACTTCCTGATTTAACTCGGCAGGGCGATAGATTCGGTTTTCCGGTCCGGGGGGGCTGATTCGCATGGCACCTGATTATACGGAGCCGGGGGTGGAGGCGTTGAGCCCAGTCGGCAGAGTCGACTCAGGAACCGCAGCGTGCATCGCTCCCAGGAAAACTGTTCAGCAAACTCGACACAAGCCGTTGAATCGACCGATAGCGCGCGATAGAAAGCGGCCGTCAGGTTTTCATCCAGCGCGCCGTTCCCGCCGTCGGTGATCAAATCCATCGGCCCTGGCACCGGAAATGCGGCAACCGGCACGCCACAGGCCATCGCTTCCAGCATTACGAGGCCGAGCGTGTCGGTGCGACTCGGAAAAACAAAGACATCGGCTGACGAAAGGCAGCGTACCAGCGCTTCGCCGTGACGGTAGCCTAGAAAGTGAGCCGAGGGATACCTAGCCTTCAGGCGTTCAAGATCAGGGCCGTCACCGATAATGACCTTGCTGCCCTTGACGTCCAGGTCCAGAAAGGCCTCGAGATTCTTTTCGCTTGCTACGCGACCGGTATACATGGCGATTGGACGCGGCAGGTCGAGGTGGTCGCAATCGAGGGGACGAAACAGGGTGGTGTCGACGCCACCGGGCCACACCGCGAGATTATTGAAACCTCGTTCTGTCAGCAGTTGGCGCTGGGTGCCGGTTCGGACCAGCGTGTAGTTTGCCGGTCGGTGGTACCAGCGCAGATAGGCATAGCTCCAGGACAGCGGGATCGGCAAGCGCAGGCGCAGATATTCAGGAAAGCGCGTGTGGTACGAGGTCGTGAACGACACGGCGTTTCGGACACACCAATTGCGTGCAGCTAGTCCTAACGGGCCTTCCGTGGCAATGTGGATTGCGTCAAATGGGCCCTGGCCCATGACGACCTTTACGGCGCGTCGCGGGCGCAGCGTCAAACGGATTTCCGGATAGCTGGGGCAGGGCAGGGTCCGACGGCCAGCTGGGGAGAGGATGACCACTTCATGACCCAGCCGGAGCAGCGTCTTGCGAGTGGTGTCCAGCGTCCTGACCACGCCATTGACCTGCGGTTTCCAAGCATCACTGACCAGTAGAATTCGCATCGAAGACTCTCTCTGACAAGACTTTTCGAAGATTACGAAGTGTCGGTGTCACGACGATGTCGGCTGGGCGACAGTCAGATGACAGGGCGGTCACATGGTCTTTCGTGGCTGCGCTATCCTGAGACTTTTGAGGGAGGGCCAGGGCATGAGCGAAACGACCGAAAGCCATCGCCTGATTCTGCGACAAAGCCGGACAGAAGATTATGACGACATCGCCGAAATCATGGAAAAGGTTTATGCCGGCACCCTGGATGGGGCCTGGACACGCGCTCAGTTCGAGTCCCAGATCCAGCGGTTCCCTGAAGGTCAGATATGCATCGAAGACAGCGGAAAGGTGGTGGCCGCCGCAATTTCACTGATTGTCAAATACAGCCGCTGGGGTCAGGATCATCGCTACACTGACATCGTGGGCAACGGCTATCTGACCACCCACGACCCCAAGGGTGACGTGCTCTACGGTGTGGATGTGTTCGTCCACCCCGACAATCGCGACCTCCGCCTTGGCCGCCGCCTTTACGATGCGCGCAAGGCCCTCTGCGAGCGATTCAATCTCCGCGGCATCGTGGTAGGCGGCCGTATTCCGGGATATTACCGGGTCGCTGAAGAGATGACCCCGCAGCAGTACGTAGCGCAGGTGCAGGCGCGTGAAATTCGTGATCCTATCCTCACTTTTCAGCTCGCCAATGATTTCCAGGTTCGGCGAATCGTCCGAGGCTATCTTCCCGATGACGCGCATTCGGCCGGTTTCGCGGTGCTTTTGGAATGGATCAATATCTATTTCGAAGAACCCGACAGTCAGGTGATCGGTGGCCGTCCTTCCGATGTTCGAATCGGCGCCGTTCAGTGGCAGATGCGATCGACTAATTCGCTGGAGGATCTGTTCGGGCAGATCGAATATTTTGTCGACGCAGTCTCGGGCTACCAGGCTGATGTCGTGCTGTTTCCGGAATTTTTCAATGGTTCGCTGATGGCGCCATGGAACGATCAGGGTCCGGCTGAGGCCGTGCGCCAGCTGGCCGCCTACACGGAGGCTATCCGCGATCAAATGAGTCGGTTCGCGGTGGCTTACAACATCAATATCATCGCCGGCTCGATGGCGGAGTACGATGGCGATCAGCTGCGCAACGTGTCCTATCTATTGCGGCGCGATGGTAGCTGGGACCGCCAGTACAAGATTCACGTCACGCCCGATGAGGTGAGCTGCTGGGGGTTGACCGGGGGACACGCAATCCATGTTTTCGAAACCGACTTCGGCAAAATTGGCATCCTGGTCTGCTACGACGTTGAATTCCCGGAACTTTCTCGTCTGATGGCCGAGCAGGGGATGCATATTCTGTTCGTGCCATACTGGACTGACACAAAGAACGCTTATCTGAGGGTTCGCCGCTGTGCTCAAGCCCGAGCGATTGAAAACGAATGCTACGTGGTCATCACCGGCTCGGTCGGCAACCTGCCCAAAGTTGAAAATATGGACATGCAGTATTCTCAGGCCGCGGTTTTCACCCCGTCGGATTTCGCGTTTCCTCACGATGCAGTGGCCAATGAAGCCACGGCGAATACGGAAACCATGTTGATTGCTGACCTCGATCTCGATAACCTGAGGGAAATCCGATCACACGGCTCGGTTCGCAATCTACGCGACAGGCGCCTGGATCTTTACCAACTTAAATGGACGAAGGAGAACAATTGAGCAATTTTGACACTGTGACAAAGGAGACGAGGCATGACTGACACCGGATGGATTGTAGGAGCACTGATACTAGGCATCGTTATCGGTGCGCTCGTGATCTGGTTGATGAACCGCAAGGCGGCTGGTCCGAGTCACTCCGTCAAGGCATTGCGCCAGGAAAGCGAGAAATTCCGAGAGGAGGTCAACGATCATTTCGTTGAAACCGCTGAACTCATCAATAACCTGACTGATAGCTACAAAAAGGTGTTCGATCATCTCAGCGAGGGGGCCGAGCGCCTGGTCGATGAGAAGGTGCTGCGGGAGCGAATGCCCGAGGTCTCAGACCAGGAGATTCGGCTCAAGCGAATCGGTCAGACCGCCAGCCGGCCCGAATCCTCAGAAAGCAAGCCCGGTGAGCGTATAAAGGCGGGTGCCGAAACGGTCCCGGAGGCTGATGAGCAAAGCGATCCGGCAGCACGGCCGGAGCCTGAAGCGAGAGTCGAGACCGAGAACCCGAAAATGCAGGAGACGCCGGAGGCGAGTAAGACAAGCGAAGCGCGGTCTGACTCTTCCCGTGAGGGCGCTGACGATGGCGAGAAGTCAGCGGATAAATTGGCGGCTTCAACCAACCCGCTCAACGCTGAATCTGATTCAAAGGAATCTGATTCAGAGAAGGACTCAAAGGATGAGTCCTCAGAGGAATCGACTGAAACGTCGCCTGAAAGATCGTCTGAGACAGCGCCTGAAAAACCGCCGGAGCAAATAAGGAAACCTTTCTCCACTTAGCTCTCGGCCCCTGTGAAACGGCGGCACTACTCGTAGGTCAGTCGCCAGGGCTGGCCTGACGGAGCCTGAGAATGCGGCCCTCGGGACTATCGGTTAAAAGAAAAACGCCGCCGTCCCGACGGACCCGAACGTCGCGGAGGCGTTCGTCGATATCCAGCTTAATGATCGAATCGCCCCGAATCGAGTTCGCGCTGATGTCGACGCGCCGCAGGCTGCGCTCGGCGAGGCTGGCTACCAGAAGATCGCCGTTCCACTCCGGGAATTCGTCGCCCCGATAGAGGGCTAATCCGGCCGGTGCGATTGAGGGGGTCCAAACCCATTCTGGGTCGCGCATCTCGGGGCGGGATTCGAAAGGTGAGATGCGGGCGCCGGAATAGTCAATGCCTTGGGTAGCGATTGGCCAACCATAATTCTTTCCAGCGCTTAGGCGGTTGATCTCGTCACCGCCGCGCGGCCCGTGCTCGTGGGACCAGATCGTACCGCTGAGCTCGTCGACGACAATCCCCTGCGGATTGCGGTGGCCATAGGTGAAAATCTCGTCCAGGGCGTCGTCCGACCCTCTGAATGGATTGTCGTCGGGGGTATCGCCGTCAGGCCACAGCCGGACGATGGCCCCGATGTGGTTGCCGAGATTCTGCGCCTCCTCCCGCAGATCAAAGCCATCACCGAGGGTCAGTAGCAGGCTGCCGTCAGCAAGCCAGGCCATTCGGCCACCCCAATGGACCGGTCGAGTCCGATTCGGTTCGCCGGTAAAAATGACTTCAAGATCACGCAGGGCTCCGTCGATCAAGCGAGCCCTGGCCAGCTGCGTCGTATTATCGTCCGCGGCCCCGACGGCATAGCTCAGGAAAAGGGTTCGAGAGTCTTCGAAGTCCGGCGCGAGCAGCAGCCCCATTAAACCGCCCTGGCTTTCGACCAGAATATCGGGCAGTCCGGCGATTGGTTCGGAGAGCTGACCGTCTGGGGTCACCTGGCGTAGGCGACCAACGCGTTCGGTGACCAGATAACCGCCGTCAGGGAGAAAGGCCAAGGACCACGGGTATTCGAGACCGTCGGCGATGACTTCGGTCCGATAATTAGCCCAGGCTACTTGTCCGACGATGAGAGCGAGCGCTAAGGCAAGAGCGCGAATACTGAACATGGCGTAAAACGTCTTAAGGATAGTCACGAGAGAGATGGTAACGGCTTGCCGGTGAGTATTCGTTAAACTTCTGGTTTGCTCTTCGACAGGATCCTAGGATATGGCCGTCACACGCTGGCTGATCGCCTTTCTCGTTGCGGTTGGGACCGCAGCCATTCTCGGTAGCATCGTCCAAACCCAATTCAACCTGGCCTCGATCTCTTCCTTGGGCGCGGCGATCCCGTGGGGGCTTCGTGCTGAAGTCAGTGCTTTCGACCTGCTCAGCTTTGCGCCGACCTATGCGATTGTTGCCGCGTTCGCAATGTTGATTGCGCTACTGATCGCAGCATGGCCAGCTTCGGCCTTTCCCGCACTTGGCGTGTTTTGGTATGCACTGGCGGGATTCCTGGCGATCTACACTGCGCTGGTGACCATGAACGCCATGCTTCCTGTGACGGTGATTGGTGCAGCGCGCTCGTCTGCTGGCATGCTCTCGCTCGCTCTGGCTGGCGGTCTCGGCGGCTGGCTGTACGGTTTGATCTGGGCTCAGCGACAGAAAGGCCAAAACTGATACCAGCGAGTGCAGTGGAACTCATCCTCACACTGGCTCAGCTGGCGCTGGTAGCGCAGGCTGGTCTGGTCAACGCGACTGGCCACCGCGCGCAGCTGCGGCTTGGCCCTGAAGCTGCCCCTGGAATAGCCGCCGTGCCCCTCGTGATACGCCAAATAGAGATCGTAGGCATTAGTCTTGGCTAGGCCGAGTCTGCGGTAGCTGACATCGTTATACCAGCCGATAAAATCAAGCGCGTCCCTCATGTCGGAGCGGCTGGCGAAGCGGCGTCCCGTTGCGTCGCGATAATCTGACCAGGCCGGATCTTGGACCTGGGCGAAGCCCTTGGCGCTCGATTGGCGGGGCAGTGGGATGAAGCCAAGAAACCAGCGGCGTTCGGGCCTGGCGCGTGCTCGGAAGGCAGATTCCTGGCGGACAAAGGCCATTTGTACGGCGATAGGCGTGCCCCAGATACGTTCACTGCTACGCGCGTAGTCGTACCAGCGGGGTTCTTCCCGCAGGATCGAACACACGTTGTCCTGATCGCGGGGAGGGGTGTTGGCACAGCCAGCCAGCAACGCAACGGTACAGGCTGAAGTTACCGTTCTTGAAATGATTCGACCCCACCGCATGGATTCAAGTTTACCAATCCAGCTTGTCAATCCTCAAGCGTGTCGAGCCAGCCCTGATCGGAATCCTCGCGAATAGCCTCGAACAGGTAGGTGGAGAGGTAGCGCTCACCGGTATCGGCGACGATCGCCAGGATCGTAGAGCCTTCTGGTGCGTCCTCGGCCAGCTTGATTGCGGCGGCCACCGATCCACCGCCTGAGACGCCGCAAAAAATTCCCTCTTTGCTCGCCAGAGCGAGGGCCGTATCGCGCGACTCCTCGTCAGTTACGGGGATGATCTGATCGGCGATCTGCTGATTCAGATTGTCTGGTAGGAAATCCGGCGTCCAGCCCTGGATCTTGTGCGGCGACCATTCCTTGCCCGCCATCAACTGGGCGCCGGCCGGCTCGGTGGCAACCACCTTTAGGTCTGGACGCGCAAGCTTCAGCATTTCACCGGCGCCGCTTATCGTGCCGCCCGTGCCCCAGCCAGCGACAAAATAATCCAGACGACGGTTGGCAAAATCTCGGAGGATTTCTGGACCCGTGGTGTTTCGATGGTACGCCGGATTGGCCGGGTTCTGGAACTGCTGAGCCAGAAACCAACCGTGCTTTTCGGCCAGCTCTTCGGCCTTCCGAACCATACCGGTGCCGCGCTCTTCGGCCGGTGTCAGAATGACTTTGGCGCCGAGCGCCCGCATCAGCTTGCGTCGCTCGATTGAGAAGGTTTCGACCATGCAGGCGACGAATGGATATCCCTTGGCGGCGCACACCATGGCAAGCGCGATACCGGTGTTGCCTGAAGTCGCCTCGATCACGGTCTGGCCGGGCTTCAGGGTGCCGCACCGCTCGGCGTCATCTATGATCGCTAGCGCAAGCCGGTCCTTGACGGAACTCAAGGGGTTGAAGAACTCGGCCTTGATGAATAGGTCAACGTGATCAGGAGCGATTCGGTTGAGTCGCACGACGGGCGTGTTCCCGATAGTTTCGAGGATACTGTCATATATCATTGATTTCTAATCCTTTGTGTGGTCCCGTTCGGGTTTAGTGCTTTTCCGAGCCGCGCTGCGGGGCGAATACGTGCATGCTGGAGATGAGTATCGAGCAGACCGAGAGCATTTAGGATCTTGCTCAGTTCGAACTTGAATAAACCTAATTAAGTCAGGGTCAGCACGAACAGGGTCGCAGCTCTCTCTAGCCAGTGAGCTAAAGTAGAACCTTGGCCGTGAAACAAATGCAGCGAAGGAGAATCATGTCATGCTCTGGCAAGCACTGAGCGCCGCGCGCGACCTGGGCCGCGTACAGGACATCGCCACGGTCCTGATCCGCTATGGTTTCGGCGATTTAGTGCGCCGGATCGGTATGGCCGGGGCTCTGGAGCAAGCTGGACGTGTGCTGCATCTTAAAAAGGCCGAGGAGATGGCCAGGCTTCAGCCGCCGGAGCGAGTTCGACGGGTTATGGAGGAGCTCGGTCCAACTTTCGTCAAACTGGGCCAGGTGCTGGCAACTCGCGTTGATCTTTTCGGTGAGGATTGGCTGACTGAGTTTTCCCGACTGCAGGACAAGGCCCCCAGCATGGATTGGTCGGAGATCGAAGCTCAGCTTACCGAGGACCTGGGTTGTCCGCCGGACGAGGCCTTCGCCGAGGTCGATCGCGAAGCGCTGGCTGCAGCGTCGCTGGGCCAGGTCCACCGCGCGCGACTCGAAGACGGCACCGAGGTTGTGCTGAAGGTTCGCCGGCCCGGCATCCGCCCGGTGATCGAAGCCGATCTGCGCCTGCTGACTCGCCTGGTCGACATCGTGGAATCCGAGGCACCCGAACTGAAGCAGTATCGACCCCGTGAGCTGGTACGCCAGTTCACCCGTTCACTGCGTCGCGAGCTGGATTTTGCCGCCGAGTGTCGCAACGCCGAGCGGATTGCCTCGAATCTGGATGCGGAGAGCGGCATCGTTGTTCCCGGCGTCTACTGGACCTGGAGCGGTGAGAGGCTCAATGTCCAGGAGTATATCGATGGAATCAGCGGCTCGGATCTGGCCGCTTTTCGAGCGTCTGACCTGGATGGGCATCTTATTGCCCAGCGCGGCACCGAAGGCATTCTTTCGATGATTCTCGAGCATGGCTTCTTCCACGCTGACCCGCATCCGGGCAACGTCAAGTATCTGAGCGACAACCGGATCGCGCTGCTGGACTTCGGCATGGTCGGTCGCCTCAGTAAAGAGCGGCGCTTCGAGGTCGCCGAGCTGTTGCACGGGCTTGTGGCTCGTGACGCCGGCCAGGTCACAGGCATTCTGCTGGATTGGAGCACCGACAGCCAGTCCGACCCGGATCGCCTGGAAGAGGACCTCAACGAATTCATTGACCGTTTCCACGGCATCCCCCTGGAGCAGCTGAGTCTCAACGAGATGATTGGCGATATGACCAGCGTACTTCGCCGCCATCACCTGGTTCTTCCGGCCGATCTGGTTTTGATGCTCAAAGCCTTTCTGACTCTCGAAGGCATGGGGCGGTCTCTGGATCCGGATTTCGATATGGCTTCCGAAGCCCAGCCGATTGTCGAACGGGTCCTGCGCCGCCACTACTCGGCCAGCGCCATGGCCCAGCGCGCCCAGCGTTCGGTAATTGACATCGTCAAGACCCTCGGTGCTCTGCCGAATGACCTCAGTCGTCTGCTGCGCACGGCACGACGCGGGCGAATCGAAGTCCACGTCGAGGTCAATTCACTCAAGGAGGTCAGTCACCGCCTGGACGGTGCGGCCAGTCGGCTTACGCTGGGTATCGTTACCGCGGCACTTATCATCGGCTCGGCGATTGCTTTGAATGTCAGCCCGTCCGATGGCTTGTCGATCTTCGGTTTGCTGGGTTTCGGCGGTGCCGCATTGGGCGGCATTTGGCTGCTGATATCAATCTGGCGAAGTAGCCGAGACGATTGATGTTAATAAAAGGCGGTCAGCGACCGCCTTTTATTTTTCTACGCTGCTGCCTAGTGATTTTCAGTCGACGTAGATTTCTCCATCCTTCATTACGAAGCGTATGTCATTGAGCAGGCTGATATCGTCGAGGGGATTGCCGTCGACCGCAATGATGTCCGCCCAATAGTCGGGCTTGACCGCGCCAGCGGTGTCGGAGATCCCGAGGAGCTCGGCTGAGTTCAAGGTGGCGGCGCGGATGGCCTCGATTTCGGGCATTCCTGTCTCTACCATCAATTCGAATTCGCGTGCGTTATCGCCGTGGGCGCTGACGCCGGAATCGGTTCCGAAGGCAATCTTCACGCCAGCACGCCAGGCGCGACCAAAGGTGTCTTGCATCAGCGGTCCGATCGTGCGCGCCTTTGGCCGGATGATTTCCGGGAAGTAGCCGTCGATCTCGGCCTTTTCGGCAACAAAGTCGCCCGCCATGATTGTCGCGACGAGCCAGGTGCCATTTTCGACCATGGCCTCCATGACTTCATCGTCCATCATGGTGCCGTGCTCTATCGAGGTAACGCCGGCCTCGATGGCGCGCAGCATCCCTTCCTTGCCGTGAGCGTGAGCGGCCACCTGCATGTTGTAGTCCCGCGCAGTGCTGATGATGGCCTCCAGTTCGTCCGGATGGAACTGCGGCGCCAGGCCGCTGCGCGCGACGCTCAGCACGCCGCCGGTTGCGGTGATCTTGATCATGTCGGCGCCGTCTTTGTAGCGCTGGCGGACGCCTGCGCGGGCCTGCGCGACGCCATCAACCACGCCTTCGCGTGGACCCGGGTCGCCCATCAGATCGGCTCGCCAGCTGTTGGTCGGATCCGCATGACCGCCGGTCGTGGCCAGTGATTTGCCCGACGTATAGATCCGCGGGCCAACCGTCGTCCCCGCGTTTATTGCATTACGCAGGGCGATACTAACGTTAAATCGATCGCCCAGATCGCGAATGGTGGTGAATCCTGCTTCCAGCGTTACGCGAGCATAATCTGCGCCTTCCAGCGCCAGGTCTGCTGGATTTTGCGTGAAGCGATTGATAAAGGCACTTGGGCTGGACTGGTAAAGAACGTGAGTGTGCATGTCCATCAAGCCCGGTAGGCAGGTCAGAGCGCTTAGGTCGACCCGGCTGCCCTCGTCGGGCACCGGGCTCAGGCCGTCCTCAATGCGGTCGACCATCCCGTCTTCGACTACAACAGTCGTTGGGCCCAGCACTTCGCCAGCTTCGACGTCGAGCAGCGAACCGCAATGGATCCAGGTCGAAGCGAAGATTAAGGGAGAGTGCAGGAGCAGCGCGCCTGCGAGCGCCAATTGTCTGACTGGATTCATGGGGAGTCCTTCGTTGGGGGGTGGGCTGGGTCGCGTGTCGAATTCTTGTTGTTGGAGTTCGATTACCCCCTAACACTACATTACTTCAGCGGTGCCCATTAAAGAATTCCCGAGTGCCCAGGGCAGCCGCCGCAGCACCCAGACGCTCGAGAGCTAGTACGTAGGCGGCCATGCGTACGGAAATTTCGCGCTCTTCGGCAATGTCGAGAACCTTGTCGAACTGAGCCGCCATACGTTCGGTCAGGCGATTTTCGATGTCCTCGCCGCTCCAGTAGTCCCCGCTTCGATTCTGGACCCATTCATAGTAGGAAACGGTGACACCACCGGCGTTGGCGAGGATATCCGGTATCACGATCGCACCTCGGTCTTCCAGAATTCGATCGGCCTCGGCCGTAGTCGGGCCGTTGGCAAGCTCCAGGATTACGCTGGCTTTTACATCGTCTGCGTTGCTTTCGGTAATCACATCTTCCAGGGCCGCGGGAATCAGCAGATCGACGTCGAGGGTTAATAGCTCCTCGTTGCTGATTTGATCGACTTCGCAAGAATCGCTGACCGATCCCTTGCAGTAAATTTCATCAACGCTCCGGCCTTCGTTCTTTGCTTGAATCACCTCGTCGATAGTGAGACCTTCGGGGTCATGGATCCCGCCCTTCGAGTCCGAGACGGCAACGATTCGATAGCCGCGAGCGTCGAGCAGTCGCGCGATCGACTGTCCTGCGTTGCCAAAGCCCTGAATCGCGACGCGCGTGTCCTCAGGGCTCCAAGAGGCGCGTTCAGCCCATTTCTCAACGCACACGCTGCCGCCTCGGCCGGTCGCCGTCGAGCGGCCTTTGCTGCCGCCCAGGGCGATCGGCTTGCCGGTCAGCGCGCCCGGCGTGTATTGTCGAACGGCGTGCGAGTACTCATCCATCATCCAGCCCATGATGTGTTCGTTGGTGTAGACATCGGGGGCGGGAATGTCGGTATCCGGGCCGATTGAATCCGCGATCCGGCGGATGAATCCGCGCGAAAGGCGCTCGATCTCAAGCATCGATAAATCCTTTGGATTGACGCTAATCCCTCCCTTGGCACCGCCGAAGGGCAGATTCAAAACCGCGCACTTGCATGTCATCCACAGTGCCAGGGCCTTGCATTCATCGAGATCGACATCGGGGTGGTAACGAAGCCCCCCCTTGCCGGGGCCGAGCAGGTCGTTGTGCAGCACACGGTGCCCAATGAACATCCTCAGGCTCCCATCGTCCATGCGGACCGGGATGGAGACCGTCATCATGGCCTTGGGATTGGCTAGTCGCTGACAGGTTTCGTCTGGGATGTCGCTGTGTTTGGCCGCCGCTGTAATGCGTTCGAGGGCCCGGTCGAAAGCGTTCTCACTCATGGCAGATCTCGTTGATTGTTGTGAACTAACTTCAAGGGTATCGAGTCGACGTGGACGGCGCGGAATGACGCGACCTGCGGCTATAATGCGGCGAGTTGAAAAGAAAACTAGAAGAGAGCAATCAATGCGCATCGGCACCACACTGACGAACTACATCATCAACAATCAGAAGGGTTTCGAAGGCGCGAGCGGGACCTTCACCGGTTTATTGAACGACATCGCCGTGGCCTGCAAGCGCATCGCCGATCTGGTCAACAAGGGAGATCTTGTTGGCGTGCTGGGCGCGAGCGACAGCGAAAACGTGCAGGGCGAACAGCAAAAAAAGCTCGACATCATCAGCAACAACGTGATGATTGAAGCGCTTGAGCACAACGGTCATATCGCGGCTCTGGCCTCTGAAGAAATGGAGGACATCTACCACCTGCCAGCGGGCAGTCCGCGCGGTAATTATCTAATTCTTTGCGATCCGCTCGATGGATCGTCCAACATCGACATAAACGTGTCGGTCGGCACCATCTTTTCGATTCTGAAGGCACCCGCGGGGATAGAGAAACCGACCGAGGCTGACTTTCTCAAACCTGGCAGCCAGCAGGTGGCTGCCGGCTATTGCTTGTACGGGCCGGCCACGATGCTCGTGCTGACGACCGGAGAAGGGGTAAGCATGTTTACTCTGAACCGCGATTTTGGCGAGTTCCTCCTCACCCGAGAGCGAGTGAGGGTGCCTGACCAGACTTCCGAATTTGCGATCAACATGTCCAATCGCCGCCACTGGTCTGGGCCGGTCAGGCGTTATATCGATGAATGCCAGGATGGCAAGGACGGGCCGCGCGGCAAGGACTTCAACATGCGCTGGGTCGCGTCTATGGTCGCTGAGGTCCATCGCATCCTGACGCGCGGCGGGGTTTTCATGTATCCGAGTGACGCCAAGCTCAGAGAGCAGGGCAAGGACGGCAAGCTGCGTCTGATGTACGAGGCCAATCCCATGGCCATGATCATCGAACAGGCTGGAGGCGGAGCAACCACCGGCACGCAGCGCATTCTAGACGTAGAGCCTTCAGAGATCCATCAGCGAATTCCTGTCATCCTGGGCTCACGCGAAGAAGTCGACCGGCTCACTGATCTGCACCAGCAATGAGTCGCGCGCTGAGCGTTCTGGGCGCCGCGATCTGGCTGGGCGTGGTGGTCTGGTCGGTCCTGAGCCTGCAGTCAGACGCACCGAGGATGGCCCTTATTGGCGCCGGGCTGGCGGCTATGGCACCGCTGATCTTCGTGGCCGGCCTTCGCCGCTGGGCCCTGGTCTCGGCCACTGATCCCCATCCCGTTATGGTGTCGGTGATCAGCGGCTTTGGCGTCGTGCTAGCCATGATCGCGGTCAATCGGTACGGCGAGCAGTTTGAAACCCACGTCTGGGCAGCTGGGCTAGCCCTAGCGATGTGGTTGATCTGGGTGCGTTGGTCCTGGCGCGCGAGATTGGACGAACGCCGATAGGCCAGGCGTTGGGGCTTCATAAAGGCAGGAGGTACCCCCGGATGGCACAGTTTTTTCTGGTCAGGTAAGAGGCGGTCGATTGCGTTTGCGTCTTTGTTTTTGAGAAAAGTGGAATCGGCTCAAAATTTCAGTTTTCCATTGACTTCTGAATTTATTAAGCAAATTGCCAATAAGATCACTAAATCTGACAGAAAGGCATATTTTTTGCACGCCCGAAATAGCCTTATTTGAGAATTTTTTTTAACCTACAATTCAGTGAGAGACGAGCATGGTGATTACGGTCTTGTGGGCCGCAGGATCAAAGCGTTTTGCGACAGGGGTGGACTTTGGATATCCGATCAGAACAACCTTTGCTGATGCGATGGTCTGTTGACTAAGGATGCTCTAAATCACAATAGTCGGCCGCGAATACCATCCGATCGCTCTATGCCGGTTCGAGTTCACGACCAGAGGGTAGGGAAAAGCATGAAGAGTGGAAAAGCTGATTCAGGCATTACCAACATCCAATCACATTCGAAGGCACGAAATGCTCCAGGCAAGTCTTCAGGCCCGACATTTCGACGCACGAAGAAGGGCAGTGAAGAACTGGTACTTCGAAAACAAGGACTCCCGGAGGAACAACGGAAAATTCTCCTGTATGCGAGCGGGAGTCGTACCCTCGAAGACTTCGAACGTTTGATTCCAGAGGTTGCTGAATCTCCAGACATACTTTTTGTAATGGAAGAGCTTGGCTTTCTCGAAATTTTCGATCCAGCGATAACGAATGATGCACCTTCAACACCAGAGCCGTCCTCTGAGCCCACTCAAGTTCAGCAGACGGTATCGCCAAGTTCGACCGCTAGCACTCTAGATATGGTGAAAGCCAAACTTACCCGTGATGTCGCCGCTGTTCTTGGATCGGAGTCAGGCACCGCCTTGAAGCGAATCGAGTCCGTCCGGTCGGAACAAGAATTACGTGATGTTATGGCGAAGCTGGTAGAGCTCATTAAGCTCTATGCCGGTGGAAGGGAGAGCGAGCTTTTCATCCGCGAGTACGACGATTTCCTTCGCGGCTAAAGTCAAAGTGATCCAGTCAATAGAAGGCGCAGACGCGCTCTATAAATCTTTAGGAGAATCAATGCATGGATACCTTTGTCCTTATTACCCAGTACACATTTGTCATCACCATGCTGGGCATGGCCGGCAGCACTGCCTATCTATGGCTTGAGCGCGATGGCATTGCACCCGAGTATCGTCCCGCCGCAACCGTAGCCGGGATCTATACGGCAATCGCTGCCTTCATGTATTGGCAGATGTGGACCTACGTGGGATTAAGCGGAGACATTCAGCCCTTGCTGGATCTGCCAACACACGTACGCTATATCGACTGGATTATCACTACACCATTGATCTTGCTGACCATCGCGTTGGTTCTTGACGTTCCCTCTAAGCGCGCGGGGCTCGTGTGGATTGTTATCGCAGCAGATATCGCGATGATCATCTTCGGCTACTTCGGCGAGTTGTTCGCCGATCAGCCCGATAAGGCATTCGAATCTTGGACCATGTTCGGCCTTGGTTGCCTTGCCTACATCCTGTTGCTCTACATCGTGGTTGGCTTCTTTTCGGAATCTGCTGAGGACAAGGTCAAGCCGGTGAAGAAAGCCTTCAGATTCATGGTAATTTTTATCGCGATTGGTTGGGCGATCTACCCGATCGGCTTCTTGTTCGGCATGTCCGACCTTGATGGGATGAAGGTTGCGAGAGAATTGCTTTACAACATCGCTGATTTAGTTAACAAGGTTGGTTTGGCGCTTGTGGCGCTCTTTGCGGCGAAAGCCATTACGCGAGATACCCAGATTCGCTCGGCAATGCGCGATCTGTAATCTGTCGCAAGGTGTCCGAGGCCGGCGACTCGGTCTCGGACGCCCTCGGTGCGTTACTCAGCTCTGAAGCGGCCTCGTGGCGATTGGGGTCGATGCGACCGACGCTTAGGAAGTCGACTTCGACGTCAAAACTAGGTAGTGCACTGTGAGGTCCACTCTCGGCCTCACGGGGTCGGGCCGGTTTGATCAATGCGACGACCAGACGCATTGAGTCAAGGTGGCCTGCACGCGGAAGGCGTGCGCTATTCGTTGGCTACTGGCTGCAGTCCGCGACGTTCCGACGGGTTATTCAAGCAGACGCCGTGAATCATCGGCTGGGTCGCCAGATGCACCATCGGACAACACCAATCGACTTCCAAACCGGTACCATCGAAGCATGTCCGCTTACTTCACTATCATCGGCTTGATTGCGGCCGGCTGGGCGCTCGCGCGCCTGTCCATCCTGCCGGAGACCACGCCAGATGTGCTCAACCGGTTCGTGATTACGCTTTGCCTGCCCGCAGTGATCCTGATCCATGTGCCCACGCTCGAGTCGTCCTGGCAGTTGGTTCCACTGGTGCTGATTCCCTGGTTGCTTCTGGCCGCCACCGTGGTGGTTGTCCTGGGCCTTTCCCGCTGGCTCGTGCTTCGCCGGGACGTCACTGCTAGCCTGCTGGTGTTGATTCCGCTCGGCAACACCTCGTTTCTTGGTTTTCCTCTGGTCGAGGCGCTGCTCGGTGCGGAGGCCATCCGTCTGGCGGTGGTCTATGATCAGTTCGGCTCGTTTCTGATCGTCTGCACCCACGTGCTGTTCGTGGTTGGTTGGTACGGGGAGGGCGAGAATCCGAACTGGCGATCGATGGGGCAGAAAATAGTTTCCTTTCCGCCCTTTCTGGCGCTGATGTTTGCCTTGCTGTTCGGGAATGTCTGGATGCCGAATGAGCTGATGACCCTAACCGAACGCTTTGCCGATATGCTTCTTCCTCTAGTCACCATCGCGATCGGCCTGGGCCTGCAGTTGCGCTTGGTGACCGACTATCGTCGGGGCTTGATGATCGGCCTGATCGGGAAACTCCTGGCCTTGCCGGCACTGGCTCTCATGCTGGCGTGGGCGATGGGTGCCCAGGGCGACATTGCCGTGGTGGCCGTGCTCGAATCTGCGATGCCGCCGATGATCACTGCCGCGGCCTTGCTGGCTTCTGCGCGCCTTGCGCCCGCGCTGGGGTCTGCCCTCGTGGCCTGGGGGGTGGTGATTTCGGCAATAACGGTCCCGGCGTGGCTTTGGGTTGCGTCACTGGTATTCGGAGTAACAGGATGAATCTTGGGCAGCATTTGAAACAGCCCGTCGAGGCAGCTGTTCAGCTGATCCTGACGGGTTTCGAGGATTACGACGCCAGTTTTTCCGACCTCTCGCGGCGCGGTAAACGGCGCTTTGAGGCCGGTGACCGGCAGGGTATGCGCCGCGATGTGGTTGCGCGCATCGAGCTCTATGACCAGGGCATTGATGAACTGATCGGTCGTCTTGACGATCGACTCGGAGGCCGTCTGTTTTCGCGCAGCATCTGGAAGCATATCCGACGCCTCTATGGCGAGAGTATTCAGGAGCGGATCGATCAGGAGCTATTCAAGACTTGGTTCAATACGATCTCCAGGCGCCTGTTCAAGACGCGCGGAGTGGACTCGGCGATCGAGTTCATCGCCCCCGAGATCGACCCCAGTGATCGCATCACCCATCCCGTATCTCGTTACGTTTATGCCATGAGCGGGCGGCCCGATGCCACCTTCGAGCGCATACTCCATGATCGCCCTTTTGCCATCGATTACGCCGATCTGGTCGGCGACGCTAAGCGACTGGCCACGCATATGCAGAGCGAGTTGGCGGAGCGGGGCGAGCAACAGCTCAGCAGTATCGAGCTGCTCGAAACCATTTTCTATCGTGAGGGCAGGGCCTATCTGGTGGGTCGCGCGTTCTCTCGTTCCAGTTTCATGCCCTGCGTTATCGCCCTGAAGCAGGAAAACGGAAAGGTCTGCGTCGATGCGCTGCTCTGTCGACGGGTTCAGGTCAGCATCCTTTTCGGCTACACCTTCAGCTATTTTTTGGCCGATCTGCCGACGGTCGGGGATGCCGTGGTTTTTCTGCGGACTCTGCTGCCCGATAAGCCTCTGGATGAACTCTACACCGTGCTCGGGCGCGCCAAGCAGGGCAAGACCGAACGCTACAGGGCGTTCTATCGGCACATCGAGAAGGTCGAGCATGAGCAGTTCAGCGTTGCCGAGGGGACGCCTGGGATGGTGATGATGGTGTTCACGCTGCCGTCCTACCCGCTGGTCTTCAAGCTCCTGCGCGACCGCTTCGACCCGGCCAAGAAAGTGCGACGCGATGAGGTGTTTGATCGCTACAACATGGTCTATCGTCACGACCGCGTCGGTCGTCTCCTCGATACCCAGGAGTTTAAAGACCTTCGCTTTCGTCGCAGTCGATTCACCGATGAGTTGATGGACCAGCTCGTTGGCGGATGTTCCCGGGTGGTCAATGACGAGGGCGACAGCCTCGTAATCCGTCACTGCTGGGTGGAGCGACGCGTGCGCCCGCTCAATTTGTACCTGCGGGAGGTCGATGAAAATCAGTCTGAGTCCGCCGTATTGGACATGGGGCAGACACTGAAGGATTTGGCCCGCTCGAATATCTTTGCTGGTGATCTATTGCCCAAGAATTTCGGAGTGACGCGCTCCGGCCGCGTTGTCTTCTATGATTACGACGAACTGATGCTTCTAACTGAATGTCGCTTTCGACGAATCCCCGAGGCGCGGGACTATGCCGATATCTACAGTTCTGAACCGTGGTACTCGATCGAGGAAAACGACGTGTTCCCAGAAGAGTTTAGGCGCTTCATGGGGCTGAGAAAACCGCATATGGACCTGCTCGAGAAGGCCCACCCCGAACTGTTCGATGCGGACTGGTGGGCCAATGTTCAGGCGAGTATCAGCTCCGGCCAAGCCCTTGACGTTCCGCCCTATAATCAACGAGCGCGCCTGGCACCACTCGATTGACTCTGGTCAGTCGCGCCCGGGATGGAGGGTGCCGCATTGATCGCAGCGTCTCATCCGTTCACTGCTCAGGAATTCGTTAATGATTGGCGGGAACTGCTGCTCAATGTCTTCGAGGTGGAAGAAGCGCTCATGCAGCTTGTGATGGCAGCTCTGACAGAACCAAAGTAAGCCGTCCTGTTCGTCTGCCCTGCGTTTTCTCTCAATCACCAGGCCAACCGTGTTCTCAAAGCGCTGTGGCGAATGCGCAATTCGGGGCGGGAGGTAAAAGATTTCGCCCTCGCCAATAGTGACATCTCGAGGCCCCTCGGTGTCCATCAGCTTGAGAACCATATCCCCTTCGAGCTGATAAAAAAACTCGGGGCCTTCTTCGTAGTGATAGTCGCTGCGCTGATTCGGACCGCCAACAATCATGACGATGAAATCGCCGTCATAAATACACTTGTTGCCGACCGGCGGTTTGAGCATCTCTCGATTGTTGTCAATCCACTGGAGCAGATTCAAAGGGGGAAGCATGACTTTAATCCGATCGTGTGTCTCCATTTCAGTCAGGTCGAGACAGACCGTCCCGACCTGACTGCGCTAATTCACCGGTCTGGGACGGCCTGGTCGTCATCCGAAATGACGACTTCGACCCGACGATTCAGCTGGCGCCCCGCTGCAGAGTCGTTTGACGCGACGGCATAGTCTGGGCCATAGCCGCGGGTCTGGATGCGGGACGGGTCGACATCACGTCCGGTCAATTGATCGCGTACGGAGGTTGCGCGGCGCATTGATAGGGCCATGTTGTAGTCGCGTTCCCCGGTAGAGTCAGTGAACCCCTCGATCAGGACCCGTCGCTCTGGATATTCATTGAGGAAATTGGCGATTCGATCAAGCGTGCGTTCCGCACCTTCCTTGACCACGTCCTGATTGACGTCGAACAGGACATCAGAGCCGAGGGTCAGGACCAATCCCCGATCAGTGGCCTGCGCCTGGAGATCAACCAGCTGTTGCTGCAGTTGGTCGGCTTCTTCGCGCATCTGCTGAGTCTGGCGCTCTAGTTCAGCAGCGCGCTGTTCAGCGAGCATCCGGCCTTCCTCTGCCTGCCGAGCCTGTCTCTCGGCCTGGTCTTGTCGCGCCTCAGCTTGCTGACGCATCAGCTCGGCTTCTCGCTGCTGAGCCAGTGCCCTTTCACGCTGCAATTCTGCCTGCGACCGTTCGGCGGCCTCGGCCAGCCGGGCTGCCTCGGCTTGAGCACGCGCCAAATCAGCCTGCTCTGCTCGCATCCGCTCTTCAAAAGCCCTGAGTTCAGCGCGAGCCGCGCGTGCCTCTAGTCGAAGTTGATCTCGCTCATTGCGTAAGCGCTGAACCTGTGAGTCCGCATCGCTGATCTTGGCGGCCTCCAGCGCAATATCTGCTAGCGTCATGGCTACGCGAGCCTGATGCGAGACTTCTGCTGATTCTGCGCCGTCTGCTAGCGCTTCCTGGGCTTTCAAAAGCTGATCCTGCGCTTCGCGCAGCTCAGAAGCTGCGAGCCGGTTCAGTCGGCTGTTGTCTGCCAGGGATTCAATTCGCTGCTCGGCCTGACTGAGCGTAGAGTTGGATTGGGGTGTGGTGGCGCAAGCGCCCAAGAAGACTAGGACAAGGACCGTGATTGCACCAGTTTTTAAGAACTTCTCTGCTGTGGTCATTGAATATCTCCTTCCGTCATGGCTTCGGTCGCGGCTTGAATTTCAGCACGCAGTTCGTCGTTGCTCATTTGCAGCTCAGAAATAAGGTCGACGGTCTGGTTTGCTCGAGCGCTAACGGCAGCGAGCCGTGCTTTTGCGGTGGCCTCTACTGCCAGACGGCGAGAGAGCACAAATTCCTCCGCTGTGCGTGCGCGCTCCGCGCGCTCAAGGTGTTCCCTGGCGGACTGATAGGCCTCACGGGCGTTCGCAACGGCTCCAGCATCCTCAGCGCTGGTCAATGCAGAACGCGCTGCCCCTAGTTCGGATTCCGGCGCCGTTGGACGCGAAGCGCAGCCCGCAAGCAGAAGCACCCCTAAAGTGATAAAAATAACTCGGTTCATGACGTAATGTGCTCCGTAGGAAGAATGCACCCACCAGTATACGGGCTACCGCTCGACGAGGTTGAAGTCAGAACGGTGCACTGCCAGGCGTACGAGGATAAGGAATTACATCGCGGATATTATTCAGGCCGGTGATGTAGTTGAGCAGTCGTTCAAAACCCAGCCCGAATCCGGCGTGTGGCACGGTGCCGTAGCGGCGCAGATCGAGAAACCAGGCGTAGTGATCCGGATCGAGTCCATGGCTGGTCATGCGCTCAGTCAAGACATCTAAACGTTCCTCGCGCTGAGCGCCCCCGATGATTTCGCCGATGCCAGGAGCCAGCACGTCCATGGCGGCCACGGTCTTACCGCCATCATTCAGGCGCATGTAGAACGCTTTGATCTCGGTTGGATAATTCTTAACCACGACCGGCGCCTTGCACTGCTCTTCGGTCAGGTAGCGCTCGTGCTCGGTCTGCAGGTCCAATCCCCATTCCGGCGTATATTCGAAAGACCTCCCGCTGGCCTTGAGAATGTCGATGGCCTCGGCGTAGTCCATTTGAACGAAATCCTGGCTCACTAGGGCTTCCAGCCGCGACTTCGCTGCGGGCTCGATGCGCTCGGCAAAAAAGTTCAAGTCCTCGTCGCAGTGCTCCAGAACGCGCGCGAACACGAACTTAAGGAAGTCCTCGGCCAGTCCTGCGAGGTCTTCGAGATCCGCAAATGCGACCTCTGGCTCAACCATCCAGAATTCGGCCAGGTGCCGGGCAGTGTTCGAGTTTTCGGCGCGGAAGGTCGGTCCGAAGGTGTAGACCTTGCTCATGGCCAGGCAGAAGGCCTCGACGTTGAGTTGCCCGGACACGGTCAGAAAGGTTTCGCGACCGAAGAAATCCTGCTTGAAATCAATCTCCCCCGCATCGGTTTTAGGAAGGTTCATCAGATCCAAGGTCGAGACTCGGAACATTTCGCCAGCACCTTCGGCGTCCGACGCGGTAATAATTGGGGTGTTCACCCAAAAATACCCCTGGCGGTCGAAGAAATCATGAATCGCGCGGGCGGCCACATGCCGAACGCGCGTGACGGCGCCGAAAGTATTGGTACGCGGGCGCAGGTGGGCGACCGTGCGCAAAAACTCGTAGCTGTGTTGCTTGGGTTGGATCGGGTAGGTGTCCGGGTCCTCAACGAGGCCAACAACCTCGATGGACTCAGCATGAATTTCCACGCTCTGCCCGCGACCCTTCGAGTCGACGACTTTCCCGCGGCAGCTCAGGGACGCGCCGCTGCTGAGTTTGAGGATTTCCGACTGGTAGTTGGACAGATCCTTGTCCGCAACCAGCTGCAGGTTGTTAAAGCACGAACCATCGTTGACGTGGATAAACGAAAAACCCGCCTTGGAATCGCGACGGGTTCGGACCCAGGCTTGTATGACGATGTACTGGCCGGCCTCGACTTCTCCAGCGAGCACGCTTTTTACGCTGACGGTTTGCATGAGCTTCTGCGACATCCTTGGTAATTAATGGGTTCAGAGCCAACGTATATGCCGATTGCACTGGACGTTGACCCCCATATAGACTGATTCAAAGAACGTGAATTGGCTAGCGTTGATTGAATCATGGCTGTCCTAACGCAATAATACTGGGTATGAGCACTTCAACTGAACCCACAAGCCAAGGAAAAACCGTTTACCTGACCCAGAAAGCGGCGGAGCGGGTTAGGGAATTCATCGCCAGGGACGGCGGTCTGGGGCTGAAACTCGACGTGCACCGCACAGGTTGCTCGGGCTGGGCCTACGATGTCGACATTGCCCGAGCCGTCGAACCCGGTGATCACGTGTTTGAAGACCAGGCGCTTAAAGTGATCGTCCCGGATCAGGCGCTTGAGCTTGTCGCCGGCACCACTGTAGATTTCGTTCATGAAGGACTGGTGCGCGAGTTTCGTTTCCGCAATCCGAACGTGACCGGGGAATGCGGCTGCGGCGAGAGCTTTACTGTGGCCTGACACCTCCATGACGCGGCGGAAACGTCGGCAGCGGAACGTAACGCTAACAAATACGAACTTTCCTCTATTCCGCGCGCGGCTGAATCCTCCGTCCTCGCAGAGAGGGAACGGCTAATTGCCCCGCTTTGAGGCTTCTCTAGCTCAACATTTCCAGCTATACTGTGCGGCTGCTTGAGACACCGTCTCGAGTGACCTTGCTCCACGGCGGCTGTTCGCAGCCTGATCGGGGGCTTTGGATCGTCTGTACGGACGTTTGAGACGAGCATTGCGGCAATTATTGCAGCAATCATCGAATCAATCGCCATTCGGACTCTCGAAACCGAAAGGAGAGAATGACAATGCGTCATTATGAAATTGTTCTGCTGGTCCACCCGGACCAAAGCGATCAAGTGCCAGGAATGCTGGAACGCTACCGGACGCTGGTCGAAAACAATGGTGGGACCGTCCATCGCAGCGAAGACTGGGGTCGCCTCCAGCTCGCCTACACCATCGCTAAGCTCCACAAAGCCCATTATTTGATGATCAACATCGAGTGTGATGCGGCCACGCTGGAAGAGCTCGAGGGGATTTTCCGCTTCAACGACGCCATCCTGCGCCACATGACGGTGCGCAAGGATGAGGCTGAGACCGAGGCATCGGTCATGCTCAAGCGCAAGGAGAATAAGGACGAGCGCGAGAAGAGCCGTCGCGCCTCCTACAGCGATAACGCCTCAAAGTCGTCAGACGACGATGATAGCGATGGCGACGACGATGACGATGATGACGACGATAGCGACGTCGATGATGACAATGACGATGCGGAAACCAAAAAGACCGCATCCGACAGCGCGGAGGATTGATCAATGGCCCGATTCATGAGACGCCGGAAGTTCTGCCGTTTTACCGTTGAAGGTATTGAGCATGTCGACTATAAGGATGTCGAGCTGCTGAAAGATTTCATCGGAGAAACCGGAAAGATCGTACCGAGCCGGATTACTGGCACGAAGGCGAAATATCAGCGCCAGCTGGCAACCGCGATCAAGCGGGCCCGCTACTTGGCTCTGCTGCCGTATTCGGACAACCACTGATCGGGAGTATCGCCATGAAGCTAATTCTGTTAGAAAATGTATACAACCTCGGCGACCTGGGAGACACCGTGTCGGTGCGCCCCGGCTACGGACGCAACTTCCTCCTTCCGCGGGGAAAAGCGGTCCCGGCGACGCCTGAGAACGTCAAGAAGTTCGAAGCCCAGCGCGAAGAGCTGATGCGCCAGGCCAACAAAAAGCTGGGTGCCGCAGAGGCGCGGAAGGAAGCAATCGATGCGGTCGAGGAGATTCGATTCGAGGTCGCTCTGAGCCCAGAAGGTCGCCTGTATGGTTCGATCGGGCCTCAGGAAATTTCTTCGCGACTGACTGAGATGGGCCTGCCGGTGGAAAAAGTCGAAGTGGACATGCCCGATGGCCCATTCCGCGAGCCCGGCGAATTCGTCGTCAACCTGATCCTTCACGCGGACGTACAGACCGACGTCAACGTCATCGTGATCGGCGAAGACGAGTAAGCTCGGCCGATCATTTCGGTCCAGGGTCTGCCAGGCCCTGAAAAAGATCAAACCACCGGTGGCCGGAGAGCAGGGGATGACCCGCTTCCAGGTCCGCCGGTGGTTTTTTTTCGACCTGAACAGTCTCGCTGCGTATACTGAATGGTCGACATCCGACTCGCCCTGGAGAAGAGATTTACCGTGGCTGAAGCCCAATTTTCACATCTGAGTCAGGCCAAGGCTCCACCACACTCGAACGAAGCCGAACAGTCTCTGCTGGGCGCCTTGATGCTGTCGATGGACGGTTGGGATAAGGTCGCCGATCAGATTGATGAAGCGGATTTCTATCGCGGCAATCATCGACTGATCTATCGCGCCATTGCGGAATTGAGCGAGTCAGGCCAGCCCTGTGACGCCGTCACCGTTGCCGACTGGTTTTCCAGTCGCGGCATGCTCGACAAGGTCGACGGCGGGGCCTATCTGACGATGTTGGCCAACGAAACGCCAGGCGCGGTCAACGTCCTGGGTTACGCCACCATCGTCCGGGAGCGCTCCATTCTGCGCCAGCTGATTGAAATCGGCACCAGCATTGCCGATGACGCTCTGCAAACCTCTGGCCGCAACAGCAAGGAGCTCCTCGAAGAAGCGGAGAAACGGATCTATGCCATCGCCGACCAGGGCGCGCATCGGCAGTCCGGCTACGTACCGATCCAGCAGGTTATGGCTGAAGCCATGGACATGCTCAATGATCTGCAGGAAAACGAAGGCGAGCTGACCGGCGTGGCCACGGGATTTTCCGAGCTCGACAAGCGAACCGCCGGTCTGCAGCCCACGGACCTCATCATCGTGGCCGCACGACCGTCGATGGGCAAGACAACACTTGCCATGAATATCGCTGAAAAGGCGTCGATCCGTTACAAGGTGCCGGTGGCGGTCTTTTCGATGGAAATGTCCGACACCCAGCTGGTGATGCGCTTATTTTCCTCCCTCGGTCAGATCGGCCAAGACAAGCTTCGCACTGGCCGCTTGGATAATCAGGACTGGATCAATCTGCGCTCAGCGATGACCATGCTGAAGAGCTCGAAGATGTTTATCGATCAGACGCCCTCCCTGTCGCCTCTGGATCTCCGAGCGCGGGCGCGGCGTATGAAGCGAGACCACGATATCGGCCTGATCGTGATCGACTACCTGCAGCTGATGAAAGTGCCCGGTTTTGGCGAAAACAGAACCCAGGAGATCAGTGAGATTTCGCGCAGCCTAAAGGCCTTGGCCAAGGAACTTAACGTGCCGGTGATCGCTCTTTCGCAGCTCAATCGAGCGCTGGAGCAGCGGCCCGACAAGCGCCCCAAGATGGCCGACTTGCGCGAATCTGGTGCAATTGAGCAGGACGCCGATCTTATCCTGTTTATCTATCGCGACGAAATTTATAACGAGGATTCCCCGGACAAAGGCAAGGCCGAAATCATTATCGGCAAGCACCGCAATGGCGCCACGGGGCATTTCAATCTCAGCTTCCAGGGTGAATTTCTTCGGTTTCGTGATTTCACCTTCGACCACCACGGCCTGGATGGCTAATTCCGCTGATGGCGCGTAACACCCTGGCGCAGATCGATCGAGCAGCACTTAAACACAACCTGGCCCGGATCCGTCAGCTTGCTCCGAAATCGCGCCTCATGGCAGTGGTTAAGGCCGACGCCTATGGTCATCGCCTCGACCTGTGCCTCCCCGCCCTTCAAGATGCCGATCTGCTGGCGGTCGCGACCATCGAGGAGGCGCGGGCTATCCGTCGATTGAACTGCAAGACCCCGATCGTGCTCCTCGAGGGCGTCCTGCACGCCGAAGACCTTCCGGTCACTGAGGAGCTGGGACTTGAGCTTGTCGTGCATCAGGACGCTCAGATCAGCATGCTCGAGAACTTCAAGCGCTCGCCGCGACCGCGAATCTGGCTGAAAATTAACAGCGGAATGAATCGCTTGGGCGTGGCGGCTGAACAGGCCCGTGCTGCCTACGGACGACTGCGCCGGTTGACAGGCGTGGCTCAGGTTAATCTGATGACCCACTTCGCCCAGGCCGATCGGGCAGAGGATGCGACAACGGCTGAGCAGGTAGCGCGTTTCGAGGCCAGCGTGGTTGGACTTGCAGGAGAGCGTTGTCTGGCCAACTCGGCCGCTGCGCTGAATTTCCCGACCAGCCGCGCCGATTGGGTCCGAGCCGGAATTCTGCTCTACGGCATATCACCGCTGGCGGGGCAGGTTGGCAGCGATCTAGGGTTACAGCCAGTGATGACGCTAAAAAGCGAGCTGATGGCGATCAATGAGGTAAACGCCGGTGATCGAGTTGGCTACGGCGGGCGCTATCGCGCGGAACGAGATGCACGAATTGGCGTTGCCGCCATCGGCTACGGCGACGGCTATCCGCGCAGCGCTGATGACGCAACCACCGTGCTTGTCGGCGGGAAGCGCTGCGCGCTAGCCGGTCGTGTTTCCATGGATTTGACCACGATCGATCTGACCGATCACGCGACGGCAAAGTTGGGCGAGGAAGTGATCCTCTGGGGCCCATCCCTGCCGGTCGAGGGCGTAGCTCGGCACGCCGGCACCATTCCCTATGAGCTGGTCTGCCGAATCACTCGGCGAGTCCGCTTTCGTGGCGCTTGAGCCGGGACGAGTGTGGTCTCTTGGGAAAGGCCGGGCACCTGCCTGCCTGGGATATCGATCTGCAGATCCGCGCGCGTGAATCCAATTTTGGTTGAAGCAGTCGACCTGCGTTACAATTTGCGGTTCATTTTCAGTTGCGCCGAATCATGCCTGGCAAACTCTTTATAAAGACTCATGGCTGTCAAATGAACGAGTATGACTCGGACAAGATGGCCGACGTCCTCGCATCTTCTCACGACATGACCCTGACCGATTCCCCCGAGGATGCAGACGTGATTTTGATCAACACCTGCTCGATTCGTGAGAAGGCGCAGGAAAAGGTCTTCTCGCAGCTCGGCCAATGGCGGCCGCTGAAAGAGAAGAACCCCAAAGTCGTCATCGGGGTGGGCGGGTGCGTGGCCAGCCAGGAAGGCAAAGGCATCATTAAGCGTGCTCCCTTCGTCGATATGGTATTTGGGCCTCAGACCATTCACCGACTGCCCGCCATGGTCGATCACGTTCGTGACACGAAATCGAACGCCATCGACATTAGTTTCCCGGAAATCGAGAAGTTCGACAATCTGCCGCCGGCCGGCAGTAAAGGCGCCAGTGCGTTTGTGTCGGTCATGGAGGGCTGCAGCAAATACTGCACCTTTTGTGTCGTGCCCTATACCCGCGGCGAGGAGGTCTCCCGGCCCCTCGACGACGTGATTGCCGAGGTCGCCGAACTGGCGGAGATGGGCGTTGTCGAGATCAATCTACTTGGGCAGAACGTCAACGCCTATCGCGGTCCGATGCACGGCGGCGGCACGGCCGACCTGGCTCTCTTGATTCGCTATGTATCGCACATTGAGGGCATTGAGCGGATTCGGTTCACGACCTCGCATCCCGTAGAATTCTCGGACAGCTTGATCGAAGCCTTTCGCGATGTGCCCAAGCTGGCCAACTATCTCCACCTCCCGGTACAGGCGGGGTCGGACCGCATCCTGTCCCTGATGAAGCGCGGTCATACTGTATTGGAATACAAGCAGAAGATCCGCAAACTCCGAGCCGTACGGCCTGATATTGCTCTGTCGTCGGACTTTATCGTCGGCTTTCCGGGTGAGACCGAGAGCGACTTCGAGCAGACCATGGATCTGATCACGTCACTGAATTTCGACCAGAGTTTCAGCTTCATTTACTCAGCTCGCCCAGGCACGCCCGCGGCCTCCTACCCGGACAACGTGTCTCTGGAGGAAAAAAAGGCGCGCCTGCAGCGCCTGCAGGCCCAGGTGAACGCCCAGGCGGCCGCGCTTTCCGAGCGCATGGTGGGCACCACCCAGCGTCTTGTGATCGAGGGGCCGAGCAAGAAAAATCCCGATGAATTGGCCGGGCGAACCGAGAACAATCGGGTGGTCAACTTTCCGGGCCCGCCGGAGCTCATTGGTCGCGTGACAGAGGTAAAAATCACTGCAGCACGAGCCAACTCCCTTCGCGGACGGCTCATTGGGACGCATACTGACTCCAAGGTCGCAGAATGCCCGGCGCTCGATGCTGAGCATCAGGTCGCCTGAATGGCTACTGCTGAAGCAGCCCTCACGCTCGAGCTCGAACCGCTCGATAACGAGCGCCTCGCGAACTTGTGTGGCCATCTTGATGACCACCTTCGCCTAATCGAAAAGCGTCTCGGTATTTCGATATCTGGGCGTGGCAATGTGTTCAGCGTCGAGGGTGAAACCGACGCGGTTCAGGCCGGTCGCCGTGTCCTGCGTAAGCTTTACCGCCAAACTGAGCGGGAAATTCTGACGCCCGCGCTGGTCAACCTCCAGCTTCAGCAGTCGGGCCTGGAAGAGCAGGGCGGAGACGCAGATCAGGAAGTCGTCATTCGCACTCGCCGCGGACTGATCAGAGGTCGCGGCCCGAATCAGAAGCGATACCTCGAGCGGATCGCTTCACACGACGTAAATTTCGGTGTCGGCCCGGCCGGAACCGGCAAAACCTTCTTAGCTGTAGCCTGTGCGGTGGATGCTCTAGAAAGTGATCGTGTTCAGCGTATTGTGCTGGTGCGCCCTGCCGTCGAGGCCGGTGAACGCCTCGGTTTTCTTCCAGGCGATCTGGCTCAGAAGGTCGACCCCTACCTACGGCCGCTGCACGACGCGCTCTATGAAATGCTTGGCTTCGAGCGCGCCGCGCGTCTGGCCGAACGGACCGTAATTGAAGTTGCCCCGCTAGCCTACATGCGCGGGCGGACACTCAATGATGCCTTCGTGATCCTCGACGAGGCCCAGAACACGACCTCGGAGCAGATGAAAATGTTTCTGACCCGCATCGGTTTCGGGTCGAAGGCTGTGATCACTGGTGATATGACCCAAATCGATCTGCCGTCCAACGTCACGTCCGGTTTGCGCCAGGCGATTGGATTGCTCAGAGAAGTCGAAGGCGTCAGCCAAACCTTCTTCGATTCTCGCGACGTGGTCCGCCATCCAATCGTGCGCCGGATTGTAGAGGCCTACGAGCGCGCCGATAATGAGCAATGAGTACTCAAGACGCAGACGCGTAGTTTTTCAATCTGTTGGAAGTTTTGCGCTAAGTCATCGCGCCTGCATGGAAAAAGAATATGATTGAGCTTGAAGTACAACGGGTCATTGACGACGCCGGCGTGCCGGACGATGGGCAGTTCCGGCACTGGGGTGAGCGGGTCGTCGGCAGTGAGTCGAGCGATATGGTGAACGTTCGCATTGTCGATGAGGCTGAAGGTTGGGCTCTGAACAAGCAGTGGCGTGGCAAAGACTCCGCGACCAACGTGCTGTCCTTCCCGGCCTCCGTTCCTGAGATCGACGGGCGACGAGTGCTGGGCGATATCGTTATGTGTGCGCCGGTCATCGAGCGCGAGGCGGTAGAGCAGGGCAAGCACCTCGAGGCACACTGGGCTCACTTGTTGACCCACGGCCTCTTGCATTTGCTTGGATTTGACCATACTGATGCGGAACAGGCCAAGCGGATGGAGGGCCGGGAAATCGAGCTCCTGACCGATCTTGGCTACCCCAATCCCTATGAAGTTACTCATGCAGACTGATTCAGATTCGAAGCTATTGCCGCTCGGTCCCTGGCCAGGATTGAGACGATGAACGACGACGGCTCTGGAAGTCCCGGAAACGGGTCGAGAACCTGGCTGGAAAAGCTAGGGAGGGCCTTTGGCGGGGAACCTCGCAGCCGCGACGACCTGATCGAACTGCTTCGTGACGTCTCTCAGCAGGGTCTGCTGGAGCCTGAAACATTGGCCATGCTTGAGGGCGCGCTCGAAGTCGACGAGCTTCAGGTTCGCGACGTTATGATTCCGCGCTCGCACATGGTGGTGATTACGGCCCAGACCCCGGTCAATGAAGTCGTGCCGATGATCATCGAGTGCGGCCATTCTCGCTTTCCCGTGGTAGGTGAGGACAAAGACGAAATCCGCGGCATCCTGCTCGCCAAGGATCTTTTGCGGTTGATCTCGGGCGAGCAGCTCGAACTCGATGACCTGCTGAGGCCTGCGGTCATCATTCCCGAGTCCAAGCGTCTGAATGTCTTGCTTCGGGAATTCCGGGTCAGCAAGAACCACATGGCCATCGTGGTGGACGAATACGGCGGAGTCTCGGGTCTGATCACCATCGAAGACGTGCTCGAAGAGATCGTCGGCGACATCGATGATGAACATGACGCAGAAGCGGTTGAGGATATTCGCAAGCTCGATGACAGGCGCTATCTGGTCCAGGCACTGACAACGATCGATGATTTCAACGAATCCCTGGGGACTCGATTCAGCGATGAAGATTACGACACGATCGGTGGCCTAGTTGTGGCCGAATTCGGTCGCCTGCCAGAGCCTGGCGAGGTCATCGAGATCGACGACTGGGTATTCAAGGTCACCTCCGCAGACGACCGTCGCCTGCACGCCATGGATGTTTCGCCGGTCTGATCGTGCCCATGGAAGGCCGACTCTGGCTGAAGATTATCCTGTCGCTGGCGCTGTCATGCATGACATCCGCAGGGCTCAGAGCGCAGGAGGCCTACCTGGTTACCTATGGTCCGGGTCAGGAAATCTGGGAGCTGTTCGGTCATAACGCTATCTGGATTCGAGATCCCGGTCAAAGCATTGACCACAGCTTCAGCTTCGGCTATTTCGACCTTGATCGCCCGGGTTTCCATCGTGATTTCGCGCGTGGCATCATGCCGTACTATGGCTCCACAGGTCGGATCGAACGCGAGTTCGATTTCTACCGGCAGCGTGACCGAGACATTCGCGTCCAGCAGCTCAATCTGAGCTCCGATGAGGTGGCCAGGCTGTTTAACCTTCTGCATCAATCGATCTTTCCTCAGCCGCAGTACTACGACTACGACTACTACCTGGCTAACTGCTCCACGCGCTTGCGCGACGTGCTTGACGAATTGACCGGAGGTGCCTTGTCTGATCAGCTCAAGGAGCGCCCGGCGGAAAAGAACTTCCGCGACCATACGCGAGCGATGACGGCCCATCGTCTGTTCCTCTACACCGGCATTCAGACGCTCCTGGGTCCAATGGTCGATCAGTCGAATACGGTCTGGGACGAGACCTTCCTGCCGCAACGCCTCGCGGAGTCACTAAATGAGGTAGAGCTGGAGCGCGGTCGCTTGGTTCTAAGCGACCGCATGGAGTACCAATCGGCTTCCGTATCTAGTCGATTCGATGCGCCCGGGCTCTGGCCCTGGCACCTGACCCTGGGAATAGTCTGCCTGACGCTGCTGATCCTGCCTGGGGTTCTGGAATCCTCTGGACGGGGAGGTCGAATCAGTCCGATTGCAAGGTGGATCATCAGTTGGATCGGTGCTGTGAGCGTCGGTCTGGCCGGCCTGGTGATCGCGCTGATGTGGGTCGCATCAGGCCACGAAGCAACCTGGCGAAACGCTATGCTGCTGGTCCTCAATCCGCTCTGGATGGTCTGGATTTTGCCTCTCCGAGATCGATGGCGCGCTCCGCTGTGGTCTCTGCTGCTGGTCTGCGCGGTGCTGGGGATCTTCTACCTGGCCGTGCCGCTGGGGCAGTTCCGCCCTGATATTCTGCTCTGGTATGCGCCGCTGGTTGGCGGCCTGCTATGGCTCGGCTACGGAAGCTGGTCAGCCGGGGAATCCAAAGCCAAGAGCAGATCGATATAAGCGCCTTCGATGAGATCGCTCTTCTCAATGCCTAGCGCTTTCATCAGATGGCTGGCCTCTTCAACGCCCGAAGCGGTAGGCTCATCGGCGGCCATCACGACTTCTAGCTCCATGAAGGCTCCCAGGCCCTCGACCTGATCGAGATGCACGCGCGTGCGCCCGACCATGATGACCTTGCGGCCCTTTCGAACCCGCCCAAGGACCCCCAGAGCTTCCCCAAGGGTTTTGCGTAACCCTTCCGGGTCCGAGCTCGGGCTGATTCGGTACTGGCTGGTCTTGGGTCCGGCCTTATCGTCTCGTCGATAAGCGATCAGCTCGCCCCGACCGTTGCCGAAGTCGCGCAACTTCAGCCGACCCACAGCACAGTGAAAGAACGTATCGTCCTGGGCAAGGTGCTGGGGCAGCGCGTCACTGATCATTCGGACACGTGCCTCCAGCTGTTCCAGTGAGTCAACGCGAGCCTTGATTTCGATATTGCTTGGCATTTTTGTTTGGTTGAGTCGGTTAGTTTGGTTTCCTGGTCGGGTTTGTTCGCCAGCTTGCTAGGTTGCGGAAAGGTAGCAGCTCGATCGTCCTGCACCAACCAAATAAACTAGCCTAACCACAAAACGAATTAGTCTGACTGACCGAAACCACCTCCGCCGGGGGTCTGGATGACCAGGACATCGCCGGGCTCGACGTCGGCTCGATCGCAGCCCTGCAGGTGCTCGATCTCGCCACCGACTCGCTCGATCCAGGCGCGTCCACACTGGGCGGGCTGGCCCCCCTTCAGCCCCTGCGGTGGCTCGGTTCGGGAGTTGGCGAGCAGCGCGATGCTCATTGATTCAAGAAAGTGAAGCCGCCGCTCTGTGCCGTCTCCGCCATGCCAGCGTCCCTGGCCGCCAGAGTCGGCTCGAATTCTGAACCCGTCCAGTCTGACCGGAAAGCGTGTTTCCAGAATCTCTGGGTCAGTCAGCCGCGAGTTGGTCATATGGACATGGACCGCCGAGCAGCCGTCGAAACCCGGCCCTGCGCCAGCTCCGCCGCAGATGGTCTCGTAGTGCTGATGCCGAGCGTTACCAAAGGTCAGATTGCTCATGCTGCCCGGGCCGTTAGCGAGCTGACCGAGTGATGCCAGCAGCGTATCGGTGACCACCTGTGAGGTTTCCACATTGCCAGCGACGACGGCCGCCGGATGGCGCGGGTTCAGCAGAGAGCCGGGTGGAATGTGCAAATCGACCGGCGCCATGCAGCCCTCGTTGAGCGGAATGGCATCGGCTACGAGTGTGCGCAGGACGTAGAGCACGCAGGCCCGTGTGACTGCCGCCGGCGCATTGAAATTATCCGGTTGCTGGGGGCTAGTGCCGCTGAAATCGATACGGGCTCGGCCTCGTTCCCGGTCAACCTCAACGGCCACTACCACCTTGGCGCCCGAGTCCATGGTCTTGCTGGCCTGGCCGCTATCGAGTGCCTTAAGCGCTTCGCTGACCTGGGCTGCCGCGTTGTCTCGGACATGACGCATGTAATCCTCGACCACCGCCTGACCATAGTTGGAAACCATCGCTTCAAGCTCTGCGATTCCGCGAGCGTTGGCGGCAATCTGGGCGCGCAAATCAGACAGATTCTGATCGACGTTGCGAACGGGGTGAGCGCCGCTGAGAAGACGCTCTTTCAGCGAATCCTCGAGCAGCTGGCCATCACGCAGGATCAGCTCGCCGGAAAACAGCACGCCTTCGTCGTCGATCGAGCGAGAATCCGGGGGCATCGAGCCTGGCGTGGTGCCGCCTACGTCGGCGTGGTGGGCACGACTGGCCGTAAAAAACAGGCAGCGACCAGTGGTATCGAAACAGGGACTGACCACGGTCAGATCGGGCAGGTGCGTCCCGCCCTGATAGGGGTTATTTAGCAGGTAAGCGTCGCCCGCCTGCATCTGGTCTCGATGTTCATCGATGACGGCCCGAACGCTCTCACCCATCGACCCCAAGTGCACCGGAACGTGCGGTGCGTTGGCCACGAGGTGGCCGTCGCGATCGAAAAGAGCGCAGGAAAAATCGAGCCGTTCCTTGATATTGGCCGACCAGGCGGTTTGCTGCAGCGCGGCACCCATGTGCTCGGCGATCGACTGGAATAGGTTGCCGAACACCTCGAGCTGTACCGGGTCGACGGTCTTACGATCGATCCGGTCGTGCTGCTGCCGGGCGACGCGTTTAAGTACGAGGTCGCCCGAGGCCTGGAGCTGGCCGACCCACCCGGGCTCGATCACCGTCGTGCCATTGGCCTCGGTGATCAGCGCCGGTCCATCAATCGTCTGGCTTGCCGAGAGCTGGTCGCGCCGAAATACGGGCGTGTCTGGGCGAGCGGCGCCGCCCATGAAGGTTCTGACCCGCTGGATCGGTTGAGCCGCTGGGCTGGAATCAGCGCGCAACGATTCAGCACAGGCCGAAGCCTGAGAGGCGCAACCGATCGCTTCGACCAGACCGGCTTCGACCACCAGCGCGCGCTTTGGCATGACAAAGCCGAACTGTTTCTGATGCTGCTGCGCGAAATCGGCGCGCACGGTCTCCAGATCCGATCGATCGATCAGCACGGTCGTGTCGGTGCCCTGGTACTTGATCTGGAGTTGTTGTCTGACATTAATCAGAGAGTCTTCGATGCCCTGATCCAGAAGCTCGTCCCGAGTCTTCGAACTGGCAGATTCATAGGCTGCACCGAGATCCTGCAGCAAGTCGTCGCCAAGCAGCTTTTCGACGGCGAACTCTTGAATGGAGGTGACTTCTGCCAGGCCCATTCCATAGGCTGAAAGCACGCCGGCCAACGGGTGGATCAGCACCGTTTCGATGCCCAGCTCGTCGGCGACCAGACAGGCATGCTGACCACCTGCACCGCCAAAGCAGTTCAGCAGGTAGCGAGTCACGTCGTGGCCGCGCTGGATGGAAATGGTCTTGATCGCATTGGCCATGGCGCTGACCGCAATCTGCACGAAGCCCTCGGCGATGTCCTCGACGCCTCGATCCAGTCCGGAGGACTTGCGAATCTTTCCGGCCAGCGTTTCGAACGCGTCGCGGACCGCTGCCCCGTCGAGCGCTTGATCGCCGTTGGGACCGAATAATTCAGGAAAATAGTCGCTCTGGATCTTACCCAGGATCAGGTTGGCGTCGGTAATCGTCAGAGGGCCTCCGCGCCGATAGCAGGCCGGACCGGGATCGGCGCCGGCCGAGTCGGGGCCCACTCGAAACCGGCGGCCATCGAAGTGCAGACACGAGCCGCCGCCGGCGGCAACCGTATGAATTTCGAGCATTGGCGTGCGCAGGCGAACGCCCGCTACCTCCGTTTCGAAGACGCGCTCGAACTCGCCGCTGTAGTGGGCGACATCGGTGGAGGTGCCGCCCATATCGAAACCGATCACGTGCCGGAATCCCGCGGCCTCCGCGCTGCGGGCGCAGCCGACGATGCCGCCAGCAGGTCCGGACAGGATGGCGTCCTTGCCGGCGAATCGTCGGGCTTCACACAGACCACCGTCTGATTTCATGAAGCTCAGCGGAATCGCCCCCAGGGCACCGGACACCCGGTCTGCGTAGCGTCGAAGCACCGGCGAGAGATAGGCGTCGACCACGGTGGTATCCCCGCGACCGATGAAACGGATCAACGGGCTGACCTGATGAGACAGGCTGATCTGCTCAAATCCGAGTTCGCGCGCAATCTCCCCGATGCGCTCCTCTTGCAAGGGAAACCGATAGGCGTGAATCAGAATCACGGCGAGCGAGCGGTAGCCGCGATCGCGAAGATCGCGAAGGGCCCGCTTCAGGTCGCCTTCATCAAGTGGCTTAACGACCTGCCCGTGGGCATCGACGCGCCCGTCGATTTCACGAACCGTATCGAACAAAGGAGAGGGCCGCTTGATGTCCAGGGCGAAGATATCCGGTCGGGCCTGGGTACCGATCTGCAGCGCATCGCCAAAACCGCGGTTGGTCAGCAGGGCCGTTCTCTCGCCCTTGCGCTCTAGCAGCGCGTTGGTTGCAACGGTCGTGCCCATGCGCACGCTGTGGATCGCATCGACCGGGAGCGGCTCACCGGATTCGATCGCGAGAATGCGGCGGATGCCGGCCAGCGCCGCATCGTCGTAGTGATCAGGATTTTCAGACAGCAGCTTGGTCGCCAGCAGCTCACCGTCGGGCCGCTTGGCCACCACGTCGGTGAACGTGCCGCCGCGATCGATCCAGAACTGCCATTGTTGACGACGATCTTGGATGGTATGACTCCGTGGGTGACTAACCCTGCCGGTTCAGGGGCACTCAGACCTCAGGCCCGAAAACCGACAGGTGGTTCTCTCAATAACGAGACCAGACGTGGCCTCAGGCCCGAATACTGTCCATGTCGATCACGAAACGATATTTCACGTCGCTTTTCTTCATGCGCTCGTAGGCCTGATTGATATTTTTGATATCGAGCATCTCGATATCACAGGCAATGTCGTGTTCGGCACAGAAATCAAGCATCTCCTGGGTTTCGGGAATGCCGCCAATGAGTGACCCCACAAGCCGTTTGCGCCCGAAAATCAAGGCGCCTCCGGCGACCGGCGGGTCCAGCGGCTCAAGAACACCGACGAGAATCATCGTGCCGTCGCGCTTTAGAGAGACCAGATAGGGGTTGAGGTCGTGCTGGACGGGGACCGTGTCGAGAATGAAGTCGAGCCGACCCATTTGCGCCTCCATCTGAGCCTCGTCGGTAGAGATGACGACCCGGTGGGCACCCTGGCGCTTTGCTTCTTCCACTTTCGCCGCCGAGCGAGTGAACAGCGTGACCTCCGCACCCATTGCGCGGGCGAATTTGACGCCCATATGACCTAGGCCACCCATGCCAACCACGCCAACTCGGCTGCCGCGAGTCACGCCGAAATGACGCAGCGGAGAATAGACCGTTATACCGGCACAGAGCAGAGGAGCGGCAGCGGCCGGATCAATCTTGTCGGGCACGCGCAGCACGAATCGATCGCTGACCACGATGTGCTCGGAGTAGCCCCCGAAGGTTCGCGAACCGTCGTGACGATCCTCGCCGTTGTAGGTGAAGGTCGAGCCCTGTTCGCAATACTGCTCGAGGCCATCGTCACAGGCGGCGCATTCCCGACAGGAGTCAACCATGCAGCCGATGCCAACCCGATCGCCCGGCGAGAACTCCGTCACCTCCGACCCGACCGCCGAGACTGTTCCAATGATTTCGTGGCCCGGAACGACGGGATATTCGGTCATCCCCCAGTCGTTTTCGACGAAATGGATATCCGTATGACAGATTCCGCAAAAGTTGATGTCGATGGCGACATCGTCGGGGCGGAGCGCCCGGCGGCCGATCGGCATTGGTGCAACGCCTGAGGTTTCAGACTGGGCGGCGTAGGCTCTGACATTGCTCATGATCGGAATCTCGTTAATAGGAATCGGGAGAGTATAGCGCTGGCCCGGACAGGGGTTAGTGTTCGTTGCTGAGTCGCTCGATCTGTTGCAGGGTCCATTCGATTCCCGGCGGATCTTCATCGCTCAATGGTCCGCTCTTGAGCAGGCCACGATGCGTGGCCGAGACAATATCCGGTGGCGGGGCGCCGGGAGCGGGCAGTGAGTCGACATCGACAACACCATCACCTAGGCGTGCGGCCGTATCGTCTAGCCAGGCAAGAAAGCGCTGGCTCCAGACCGTATCGCCCGTTCGCTCTTTGAGTGTTTCGAGCCCCGCCGTTCGTTGTTCGGGGTCGATGCTAATTTCCCCACCCAGCACCCTTAGCGGGATCTCCTCGGGCCATCGCCGTTCGTTGAGATCCTTAAGGAAGCGACTCCCGGGTCTGAGGTCCACCTTGGCCGCCCCCGTGCCATCGCGCAGACCAGCAAACAGACCGAAGTCGTCGACCTGCCCGGAGCCGGCCAGGTCCCGCAGTTCGAGCCAGACTCGCAGGCGTGCCCAGTCGGATCCCTGGTTGGGCGTGCCGATCAGCAGCGCAGCGGTCACGATGGCTGCATCGGGGCCTAATTGGGGCAGTGAACGCGTGACGAAATCCCGAATCAGCAGACCGCCCATGCTGTGCCCAAGCAAAACGACCGGCTGGTCCGCCGGCAACCCAGTCCAGTGCCGAGCGAGCAGGTCGGTGCTGTCCGAGATGGATTGATCATTCGGGTAGAGGAATCGAGTGTGCGCATGGCCTCGCTGCTCGAGGGCAGTCGAGAGCTGATCGAAAATCCCGCCCGGCTCGTCGAGCCCGTGAATCAGCACTACCAGCATCTCGCCCGAGCGGACTCCGGGCGCAGGATCAAAGCCGATCTCGGAGTCTCTGGGCTGCATGGCTTCGGGAAACCAGGACTGCAGTCGCGCCTGTGCCTCGCTTCTAAGCCAGGCCTCATGCTCGGGCTGGCGTTCGGTCCACAGGATCCAGATCAAAGTGAGGCCAACGCCGAAAGCGAGCACGATCCGCAGCCAGGGCCGCCGTACTGAGCGTGCGCTCATGATTGCGGCTTCGAATCGGCGGCAATAGCCCAGCTCAGCGGGTCGACACCATAGCAGTGCTGCATTTGATCGTAGAGTTGCGGGTGATGTTCCTTCAGGTCTCGGGGCTCTTCATAGAACGTTTCTGTGAGAACGGCAAAGAACTCTGCTGGATTGGTCGCGCCGTAGGGATCGATGACCGTAGGAAGACCGCGATCGACGCGATCGACGTGCTCATCGAACTCGCGCTTCATGATCTGGGCCCAGCGGCGGGCGTCTCCCGTGCCGCTGAGGCCGGGAGCGCCGTCGACCGCGCCATCCATATCGTCGAGCTTGTGGGCGAATTCGTGCAGCACCACGTTGTGTCCGTCGCGAACGTCGACGGCACCGTGCAGCACCGAATCCCAGGCAAAAATGACCGGCCCGCGCATCCAGGACTCGCCGAGTCGGTGCTGGCGTTGAACCGAGGAGACGACGCCGTCGAAGTCCTCCTGGTCCGAGAAAAACGTGCTGGGATAGACAAAGACTGAAGAAAAATTGCTGTAAAACTGGCCCGACCGATTCAACAGCAGGATGCAGGCATTGCCGGCGATCGTCAGGCGGACTTCGTCGCTGATGGTCTGGCCATGAAATCCTTGGAATTCCATCGAATCCAGAAAGACCTGAACGTGGCCATGCAATCTGGGCTTGAGGTCATCGGGCAGGCGTGCATAGAGCGGCACGTTGCGTTCGAGGATCGCGATCCAGGCCTTGGGCAGGGGCTCCTGGAAACGCTGGCGGCGCCTATAACGCTTCCACCGATTCCAGCCCAGCCAGGCGACGAAGGCCAGGGCGGTAATGACAAGAATCTCCACGGCGTCAGACCGGTGGCTCGAAAACGACGGTGTCGTCCGATTTTTCCAGCAGATGGCCGTACTGCGCTTCGATCGCAGCGCGTCGGAGCTTGAGCGTCGGCGTGAGCATCCCGTTTTCCGCTTCCCAGGTGGCGCTGATGACAATCAACTGGCCGACTCGTTCGTGCGATTCCAGCTCCTGGTTCACGGCTCGGCGGGTGGCCTCAAGCTCGGCGATTAGGAAGGCGCGATCATCCGGGGCGGTGTCGGCCAGCTGGACCAGCGCAACCGGCTGCGGCAGCCCGGATCCGGTCACGCAGGCCAGCTCGATGTGATCATTGCGCGCCAGCAAACTCTCGATAGGTACCGGGGAGATGTACTTGCCCTTGGTGGTCTTGAAGCGCTCCTTGACGCGTCCGGTGATGCGAACCCAGCCTTCACTATCGACGCTGGCCTGGTCGCCAGTCCGAAAGAAGCCGTCTTCGAAGCATTCTGCGCTGGCGTCGTCGTTCCTGTAGTAGCCCTGCATCATGCAGGGGCAGCGGATCAGCAGTTCTTCCGTGTCGCTGATCTTCAGTTCGACCTCGGGTAGGGCCCTGCTGATGGCTCCGTAGCGCGGCTGCTCGCCAGCGGGCAATGAGGTCCCATAGGCAAAGGTCTCGGTCATTCCCCAGCCCTCGCTGATCGGCACATCGAGACGATCCCACCATTCGAGAAGCGACACTGCGATCGGGGCACTTCCACTGGCAAACCAGCGCGCCTGGTCGAGCCCGAGTCCGCGTTTTATCTTGCGCTTGATCATGGTGCCGATTAACGGCAGCCTTATCAGACGATCAAGCTTGCGCTGCGGCAGCTTCTCCAGGATGCCGATCTGAAACTTTTTCCACAGTCGGGGTACCGATCCGAACAGGGTAGGACGAGCATGCGCCATGTCCTCCATAAAGGTATCGATGGACTCGACGAAATACAGTGTGGTTTCACCGTAAAAGCTGGCCGCCTCCACGTAGGCGCGCTCGGTGCAGTGGGACAGGGGCAGGTAGGACAGAATTCGTTCTCCCGGCTGCACTCCGATGGCCTCGGGCAGGTTCTTGCCGACCCAGGCAAAGTTTTCATGGCTGTGCATCGCCCCCTTCGGCTCACCGGTGCTTCCCGAGGTGTAGAGCAGGGTGGCAAGATCGCTCGGTTCGCGAGCCATGAGCTGGAAGCGTCCGGCATCCGCCTTTTCTCTCAACTCGTCCCATTTCACCTCGCCAACGGACTCCGGATAGGGCATGGCGATTGTGCGAACACCCTCTGGAAGAGCGGCGAGCTGGCTGGACGGATCGTCGATCTTGCCGATGATCACTATTTTCGTCCCGCTGTGTTTGACAATCTTTCGAACGGTAGCGGCGTTGGCGGTTGGATAGACCGGAACGCTGACCAGACCGGCGAGAATGATCGCCATGTCGGCGAGGACCCAATGCGCGCAGTTACGCGACAAAATGCCAACCCGATCTCCGGGCTCAAGCCCAAGGTCGCCGAGTGCAACTGCCATCTGACGGGCTTCCTGAACGGCTTGCCCCCAAGTCCAATGCTGCCAC
>JGI12210J13797_10044607_pt1 | contig 67904 bp, 60 predicted proteins | sample ElkSlonscriptome_3_FD_13797 | JGI IMG/M metagenome (IMG submission 13797) | reverse complement strand
GCCTGGGAGCGGGTCTATGCCGATCATCGCCAGTTCGAGCTCCTGGCTGAGCTCGAGGGAACCAGCATGTGGATGGCACTGTTCGGTCTGGCTTCGGGGATTCAGGAGTCGGGTGAATTTGACGCCGAAGCGACGCAATCGAAAATAGACACGATCTTCGCGCGCTACGTTCAACCAGTCTCGGGTTATTGATGCGGCGCGCGTTGCCGAGATACGACCAAGTTTCGATAAAATCTTGCCTGAGCTTGCCCTATTCTGGTATAAAGGCGGGCTCAGTCTTTGCACAGCATCAGGAATAACCGTCATGTCTCGAGTATGTCAGGTCACCGGCAAGCGGCCGATGGTCGGAAATAACGTATCTCACGCCAACAATCGCACCAAGAAACGTTCGCTGCCGAATCTGCACAGCCATCGTTTCTGGGTCGAGAGTGAAAACCGTTGGGTCAAGCTGCGCCTGTCCGCTAAGGGACTGCGTATCATCGACAAGAACGGCATCGATCGGGTCCTAGCTGACCTGCGAGCCCGTGGCGAACGAGTTTAAGGAGAGAAATAATGGCTGGCAGCGCTCGCGATAAGATCAAGCTGGTTTCCTCTGCGGGAACCGGGCACTACTACACCACCGACAAGAACAAAAAGAACACTCCACACAAACTGGAGTTCAAGAAATACGATCCAGTGGTGCGCAAGCACGTGGCGTATAAGGAAGCTAAAATCAAGTGATTTTCGCTCTCGCATGACGAGCATCGAAAAACCGGGCGCTCGCCCGGTTTTTTTTACCCCTACTCCGAGCCCCCGCGACCGACGGACCAACCGGTCGGCACTGGAATGGAAAAAAGCGTGTAACACGAAAAAGAACGAAGGCCACTGAGCAGGACATTGATCCTCTGGCTTTATATCAATCCAAGTTTCCCCCTCCGTAAGACCACGTATCTTTTCCCCAGTCCGTCAAACAAGCCCGCGTTCAGCCAGGCTGACGACCTCTCCGTCGCCGATGATGAAATGATCCAGCAGCCTGATATCGACGAGGGCCAGGGCGTCGCGCAGGCGTCGGGTGATGGCAAGGTCGGCCTGACTGGGTTCGGCAACGCCGGATGGATGATTGTGGGCCACGATCATCGCGGCTGCGCGTTTCTGCAGGGCTCGCTCGACTACGACGCGTGGATGGACGTGGGCAGAATCAATCGTTCCGCTGAACAGCTCCTCAAACGAAATCACGCGATGCCGCGTATCCAGCATCAGAGCGCAGAAAACTTCGTGCGGTCGATCGCGCAGGGCGGCGCTGAGATAATGTCTAGTGGCCTGCGGGCTGGTCAATGGCTCACCGCGGGTCATTGATTCAAGTAGGTGACGCCGCGCCAGTTCGAGGGCTGCGTGAATCTGGGCGAATTTGGCCGGACCCAGGCCGGGGTATCGGCAGACGTCTTCAAGACTGCTGTCGAGAAGCCCGCGCAGTCCCTCGAAATGCGCGATCAGGCCGCGCGCAAGGTCAAGCGCCGATCGACCGCGACTTCCCGTGCGCAGCAGAATCGCGAGAAGTTCAGCGTCGCTCAAAGTTCCAGCGCCTTGTTCGAGCAGGCGTTCGCGCGGGCGTTCGGTCTGTGGCCAGTCGGCAATTCGCATACAATCTCGTCCTTAAATCAATACCATGGCGACTATTTTGAACTTGGGCCTTGCAGACTGGCGATGGGAAATTGTCCCGGCCTGGACTAGGAAATTGACTCGATGACACAGGGCGTTGGGCTTGCCGGTCGGCGGTGGATCGTCGGCGTAAGCGGTGGGATCGCAGCGTACAAAACGCCCACTCTCGTACGTCGCATGCGCGAGGCGGGCGCGGACGTGCGCGTCGTGATGTCGGCAGCAGCCCATGAATTCATCACAGCCCTCAGCCTGCAGGCGGCCAGCGGCCATCGCATCCATGATTCTCTCCTTGATCAGGAAGCCGAAGCCGGCATGGGTCATATCGAATTAGCGCGCTGGGCTGATGGGGTGTTGATCGCGCCTGCAACGGCTCATCTGATAGCCAAGCTTGCTCACGGCATGGCCGATGACCTCCTCAGCACGCTTGTTCTAGCGACCGAAGCGAGGGTGAGTCTGGCGCCAGCCATGAACCGAGTGATGTGGTCCCACTCAGCTGTGGTCGAAAACTGTCAGATTCTGGCGCAGCGGGGCGTGGAGTTGCTGGGGCCAGGCCGCGGCGATCAGGCCTGCGGCGAGACCGGAGTCGGGCGGATGCTCGAGCCTGAAGAGCTCGTCGCGGCCTTGAATAAGCGCCACGATCGACGCCTGTCGAATCGGCGCTTCGTGGTCACCGCGGGCCCAACTCACGAGGCAATCGATCCGGTGCGCTATCTGAGCAATCGATCCTCAGGGAAGATGGGTTTTGCGCTGGCTTCAGCATTGCGTAGTGCCGGGGCTGAGGTGGATCTGATCGCGGGTCCCGTGCACTTAGAAACCCCGGTGAGCGTTCGGCGCGTTGACGTTGAAACGGCCGAGCAGATGCATTCAGCGGTGTTTGAGGTACTACCGGGGGCCGACGGATTTATTGCGGTGGCTGCTGTGGCCGATTATCAACCGGCGCAAACAGCCCTGGACAAAATCAAGAAAACCGATGCCGGAATGGGCCTTGAACTTGTTCCGACACCGGATATTCTTTCCCAGGTGGCAGCGAGCTCGGCACGGCCGCCCTTTGTCATGGGATTTGCGGCCGAAACGCAGGATCTGATCGCGGCGGCTCGGGCCAAGCTGGAGGCCAAGCAGCTAGATTTGATTGCCGCCAATCTTGTCGGCAAAAACCTAGCGTTTAACCAGGCTGATAATTCACTGGAGGTATTTTCCGCCGACCAGCATTGGTCCTTACCGCGTATGGAAAAAACGGATTTGGCCGGTCAACTGGTCGACATTGTGGTGCAAGTCTTGCATGATCAGCCATTGAATAAAAAGGGAGCCGGCGAATGACGACGCTGGATGTCAAGGTTCTGGACTCGCGTCTAGGTGGGGAATGGCCACTGCCGGATTACGCCACACCAGGTTCGGCCGGCCTGGACCTGCGAGCCTGCCTCGAGGACCTGCTGGAACTTGCGCCGGGTGCCACCGCTCTGGTCCCCTCAGGTCTTGCGATTCATCTGGCTGATCCAACTCTGGCCGCGGTCCTTCTGCCGCGCTCTGGCCTCGGACATAAGCACGGTCTGGTGTTGGGTAACCTGGTCGGATTAATTGACAGCGATTATCAGGGCGAGGTCAAGATCTCCTGCTGGAATCGGTCCGATCAGACGATTCGAATCGAACCAGGCCAGCGCATCTGCCAGCTCGTAGTCGTACCGGTCGTTCAGGTTAAACTGCGCCGTGTCGACTCCTTCGAGGCCAGTGAACGAGGGACCGGCGGGATCGGGCATACGGGGAGTCACTGAACATGATCCAGCTACCTACTAAAGCCGGCGGGGGTAACCTCGTTAGACTCATTGGATTGCTGTCGCTAGCGCTGGGCGTCTTCGCACTCCTAGTGGGTGGCGCGATCATGTATGCGAGCATCCAGGGCCAGCTGGATTCACAGCAGGCCTCGAACGCAGCGCAGAACGAGGCACGCGCCATCGGCGACTCTCTGGCCGAGATTCAAGCCGCAATCGAGAATCCCCAGGTGATCGGTCTGGCGCGCGATTTGCTCGGAGAAAACCGAACTCGTAGCGATGCGCTGGAGGCGGCCGTTCAGCGCCGCGGCGTCCCGAACATCATCGATCTGAAGGTGTTTCCCAACGAGGTCGAGTCGATCGAGTTGGGGGAATACCCCGAGCCGGATTTCACCGTGATCGAAATGCTGCTGGAAGCACGAGCCGAGGGACAGGCACCGATTCAGGTTCATTATCCAGGCCAGTCGATCGAGAATCTGGCGCTGGCGCAGGCGGTCGAAATGGACGCGGGCGTCGAAGGGATTATCTTTCTTCGAGTGCCGGTCAGCATGGCGAGCAGCCTTCTCACGGTTCCATCCTTTATCGATTCAGTGGCGATCGTGCAGGGCCAGGGTCCGCAGTCCTACACGATCAGAAGTTTCGGCCAATTGACGGAACCGATGGAAGTCAGCCCCATCCCCGGCTCGCAACTGAGCTTGCGATGGACTCGTGCCACATTTGCCAGCTCTTTCAGCAAGCGGACGGCCGTCATCATTCTTTCGATCGGCATCATTTTATTGATGGTTGGCATATTGGTCCGACAGCGCTTCGGCGTGCTGGACACCAAGTCGCTTGCCTCAGAGCGCAAGACGAACTCAGATCATCAGGCTAAAGCTGTCCAGGCGGATGAGGCATCTTCTTCGGCTCGCAAGCCGGTCGCGAGGAAAAAAACCCAGCCATCAAGACCGGTCAGGCGACCCGAATCCAGGAAAACGCCAGGTCAGGCAGCCGCTGCCGATAATAGAAAGAAAAAGATCGATCAACCCGTCGTTGACGATTTGCCCGACTGGCTGCTTGATTCCGATCAGATTGATCAAAGCGATGCTCCGCTCGGAGGTCATGAGGATGACCTTCCTGAACTTCCCGATACCCTAAGCGATCGCGACGATGACAAAGCCAGCAAGGACAAAGGTTCTCAGGCCTCAGGGAGCGGACAGGTTGAAGACACTTTGCTTTTTGATCCGGAAGAAGACGAGCTCTTCGAGGCGGAGGACGCTCCATCGTCGGATTCCAGGGGCGCCAAAGCCGGCCGGTCCGGCAACAACGATGTAGATCTGAACGACTTGTCGGGAACCGCCGCAGATCCGAATTCTAAACCGATGCGTGCCGGCTCGATCGATTCACCTGTTGGAGAGGATGATTCGGAACTGGACATCGATTGGGATGACTTCAACAGCGAGGTCGATAGCGAAGAACTGTTGACGGGAAACGATGAGGAAGCCATCGATGCGGCGCTTGCCGAGCTGGACGAGCCAGGCTCAGACCATGCCGCCTCTGGGCAGTCTGACGCTGTCGATAAGGCCGAGCAGAACGGTAGCGATGAATTGCGCTCGAAAAGCAAACCGAGCGATCTCGGGGAGCAATCAGACGCGTCGAATCAGCCGAATCGATCTTCTGGCGAACCCGTGCTTCATCCAAGTCTGTTCATGGCCAATAGTATCGGCGGTGTCGTCGGCGAGCATCTGGATTCTCGCGCGGCGACCTTGATCGGCGAAGCGATTGGTTCCGAGGCTGCTAGCCGCGGAGTGGATCGGATGGTGATCGGACGCGACGGTCGCTTGGACGGGCCCGTCCTCATGTCTTCTCTGTCGCAGGGCCTTCAGTCGGCGGGTATCCACGTGATCGACCTCGGCGCGGTTCCGATTCCCGTGCTGAATTTCGCGGCCACTGAACTGACCAGCGGCAGTGGAGTGATGGTCACGGGTTCCCATTACCCGGCCACCCACAACGGGTTTCGAATTCGGATCAAAAACGAGCTGCTTAGCGATTCTGGGATCCAGACGATCCAGCGTCGAATCAATACCCAAGATTTGGTCTCGGGCTCGGGGGGGCTGGAAGAGGATAGCGTGATCGAGCGCTACCTTGAACGCATTGGTACCGATATTCAGCTCGAACGTCCGCTGAAAGTGGTGGTGGACTGCGGAAACGGCATCGCAGGGTCGGTCGTTCCTTCGGTTCTCAGCGCGATCGGTGCCGATGTCATTCCTTTGTATGCCGATGTCGATGGCAGCTTCCCGAATCATCTTCCCGACCCCTCCCGACCGGAGAATCTAGAAGACTTGAAGCTCTGCGTGCGTAATTTTCACGCCGACCTGGGTCTGGCTTTTGACGGTGATGGCGACCGTCTTGCGGCCATTTCAGGCGATGGCAAGGTCGTCTGGACGGACCGATTGCTGATGCTGTTGGCGCCTGAAATCCTGGAGCGAAACGCCGGCGCCCGCGTAATTATCGATTCGGCCAGCAGCCGGGCGCTTAGCGAACTGATTCAAGCCGCTGGCGGCAAGCCTTTGGTCGAGCGCAGCGCGGAAGCATTTGTGGAGCAGCGTATGCGCAAGGAATCTGCCCTTTTGGGCGGATTGTTCAGTGGTCATTTGTTCATCGCCGAACGCTGGTTCCCCTTCGATGACGCAATCTATGCCAGCGCGCGCTTGCTGGAGGTGCTGGCGGCAGACACGCGTTCAACCGCCGAAATCTTCGGGCAGCTCCCAGAGACTGAAGGGACTTCGGAACTCAGGGTGTCGTTGGATTCGGAGCGCGCCGAGGAGCTGATCACTGAGCTCATCGCCGAAGGCAACTTTGGCGAGGCCGAGCTCTCAATGGTCGATGGGCTGCGGGCCGACTACCCGGACGGCTGGGGTATGGTTCGAGCTTCGCATCAGAGTCGCGGTTTGGTCCTTCGGTTCGAGGCGGACTCAAACAAAGCGCTGAAGCGGATCAAGACGATTTTCAGCCGGCAGATCGCTGCCAGGGAATCGAAACTCAAACTCCCGTTCTGACCCGGCGATGGCTCGCACCGTCACGCTTCTGTTCAACAAGCCGTTCAGGGTTCTAAGCCAGTTCACTGACTCCGAGGGGCGGGCCACCCTGGCCCAGTTCGTCGATCAGCCGGGGGTCTACCCGGCGGGTCGCCTGGATTTTGACAGCGAGGGTCTGCTCGTGCTCACCGATGACGGCGCGCTCAAGGCGCGACTGACCGACCCCCGCTCGGTCACGCCAAAAACCTATTGGGTCCAGGTTGAGGGTCGTCCGAGTGTGACCGACCTGAAACGGCTGGAACGAGGCGTTCGTCTGAAGGACGGCCCGACCGCCCCGGCCCAGGTCGAGCTGATGGGTAGAGCACCGGCCGGGCTTTGGAAGCGCAAGCCAGCGATCGCTCCGCGGGTTGGACGTCCAACCAGCTGGATTGCCATGACCATTACCGAAGGCCGCAATCGACAGATCCGACGAATGACGGCAGCTGTGGGGTTGCCGACCCTGCGATTGATACGCTGCCAGGTGGGTGGATACAACCTTGCCGACTTGCGGCCAGGCCAGCTGCGCGAGGTCTGAGGCGCGGGCCGAATCTGGCCTCAGTAGGCGAATTCCTTGAACAAGGGATCTAGACTGCCGTTCCACCGACCCTCGAAGGCCGCCAGCTTGGCCTCGGCAGGATTGGTCCCGCGATCGACGATCTCCTGAAGCGAGTTAAGAAATCCCGCTTCGTGGTCGCCGGCGCCGTTGAGTCGCTGGCGGCGGGCCAGGCCCTTGCGAGCCAGCTCAAGCAGCTCGCGCGCGATTTCGAGAACCGAGCGGCCGTGTATCGTGGCCTGAAGTCCGTGCTCGGCCACGTCCTCTCTCAAAGCCTGGCGTTCTTCCAGCGACCAGTCCCGGCTCAGTTCGAGACAGGCCCGAAGGTTATCGGCGTCATAGAGCAGACCGACCCAGAAGGCGGGCAGGGCACACAGCCGACGCCAGGGGCCGCCGTCGGCGCCGCGCATTTCGAGGAAACGTTTCAGGCGTACTTCAGGAAAGGCGGTCGTCATATGGTCTTCCCAGTCGCTAAGGGTCGGGTACTCGCCTTCCAGGCCGGGCAGGCGTCCAGCCATGAAATCCCGGAACGATCGTCCAGCGGTGTCGATGTACTTGTGGTTTCGACGCACAAAATACATGGGGACATCGAGCATCCAGTCGACGTAGCGTTCGAACCCCATCGAGGAATCGAAGACCCAGGACAACATTCCGGTGCGATTCGGGTCCGTATCGGTCCAGACATGACTTCGGTAGCTCTGATAACCCGAGGGCTTTCCCTCGACGAAGGGTGAGTCGGCAAAAAGCGCCGTTGCGATCGGCTGCAGGGCCAGCGAGGCGCGGAATTTGGCGACCATGTCCGCTTCGCTTGAAAAATCGAGGTTGACCTGGACGGTGCAGGTGCGCTTCATCATGTCGATGCCCATCGTTCCGACCTTGGGCATGTAGTTGCGCATGATCACGTAGCGCGCCTTCGGCATCCAGTCGATGTCTTCGCGTCTTGCGGTTGGGTGGAAGCCCATACCGAGAAAACCGATGCCGAGGGGTTCGCAGACCTGGCGAACCTGGGCCAGGTGGGCGTTGACTTCGTTGCAGGTCTGATGGAGATTGTCGAGCAGACCGCCGGACAGCTCGAGTTGCCCACCGGGTTCGAGGGTAATCGAGCTGCCATCGTTATGGGTCAAGGCGATGGGCCGACCGTCCTCCGCGCTCAATGTCCAGTCAAATTGCTCGGCGAGTCCTTCGAGGACGGTCCGGATGCCGCGCTCACCTTCGTAGGGCAGTGGCTGCAGCGTGTCGGTGTGGAATCCGAACTTCTCGTGCTCTGTACCGATTCTCCAGTTGGACTCGGGTTTGCAGCCGGATTCCAGCCAGGCGGCCAGATCTCGCGGGTCTGTCAGTACTTGATCCGTGTTCACTGAGTTGCCGTCCTGATCAAAAGAAAGTCCAATTATCACTTACTCATGCCATCGGGACGAGGACATTCTTCATGGCCAGATCGTTCACGCACCTGCGTCTGACTTGCTATCCTCAAGCGGTGGGCATTGATCCGGGCCTCAGACCCCCGGCCATCCAATTCATTCCTGTCGCGTCTATGGTGGTTTCGCAATTCCCGATCTCTGCGGACGTCCGGATCGCCTCGCTTGGCGAGCGTTGCCTTGCGGGACTGAGGCGTTCAGCCGTGGTGCCGGTCCGGTCGGCCCTTTTGCTCGTGTTGCTGGTTGCGGTGACCTTGGTGCAGGCCCAAACCCTTCACCGAGGCCTCGGGCCGGCGCCGGATTCCCTGGATCCGCATCGCGCCCAGTCACTGTCGGCGATCAACGTTCTGCGCGATCTGCATGAGGGTCTGGTCAGTTTCGACGCTCGGGCCGAGTTGATTCCCGGACTGGCCGAGCACTGGGCCGTCAGTGAGGACGGTCTGCGGTGGACCTTCTGGCTGCGGGAGGAGGCACGTTGGTCGGACGGTTCACCGTTGACTGCAGACGACGTGGTCGCTGGCTGGCGACGCCTGCTCGATCCGGCGACGGCCTCTCCTCAAGCGGCCTTGCTGGATCGCGTTCGTTCCGCCATCGAAATTCGAAACGGTCGCCTGCCGCCCGAGCGGTTGGGTATCGAAGCCCTATCTCAGCATCAGCTTCGAGTTCACCTGCAACGACCCACGGCCTGGCTGGCCGAGCTGCTCACCCAACCGGCCACGTTCCCCTGGCCTGGGGATGGCGCTCGACGATACAGCGGCCCCTTCGTGCTGGCCGATCAGGTCCCGGGAGCCCATCTACATCTGCTTGCCAATCAAGAATGGCACGCTGCCGATCAGGTCAGGCTCGAAGCAGTCCGCTGGCACGTGATCGAGGAGCCGACCGTCGAACTCAATCGCTACCGCGCCGGCGAGCTTCATATCACTGAAACCATCCCACCGAGTCGGCTCGACTGGCTGCGCGAACAGTTCAGGGCCGAGCTTCGAATCGCACCCTACCTGGGAAGCTTTTTTCTTTCCTTCAACTTGGCCAGGTCCCCTTTTCGCGATCAACCGGACTTGCGCCGTGCGCTGAGTTTGGCCATCGATCGCGATCTTCTGACCGAGCGCGTGCTCGGGTCCGGCGAGCTGCCAGCCGAGCGCCTGATCCCGCCCGGCATGCCTGGCTGGCCCGGCCGATATGAGGCCCAGGACGTCGATATGGAGGCGCGTCGCGCTCAGGCGCGCGAGCTCTATCGATCCGCCGGATACTCGACCCGCGAGCCGCTCACGGTAGAGCTTCGGGTCAATACGTCGCTGGCCCACCGCCGCATGTCGGCCGCTGTCGCTGCGATGTGGCGTGAACATCTCGGCGTGCGCACTCGCCAGGTCAGTGAAGAATGGAAGGTTTTTGTCGCCAATCGGCGCCATGGACGACTGACTCAGATCGTTCGCGGTGGCTGGATTGCCGACTGGCGGGACCCGGCAAACTTTCTCCAGCTCTTTGTCAGCGATAGTCCGCTGAACTACAGCTTTTTCTCTGACCCGACCTTCGATGAGCTGATGCAGGAAGCGGCTCTCGACATCGGGCCAGATCGACAGGCGCGCCTGCTTGAGGCTGAACAGCGAGTACTCGATGCCCAGGTGATCATCCCGCTGTACTACTATGTTTCACGACACTTGGTAAAACCCGAAGTGCGAGGATTCGAAGACAACTTGATGGACGTGCACCTATCGCGCTGGCTAGAACTGGAATGAGCCGAATTGTTTTCGCCACGGTGCTGTCGCTGGTTCTGATCGCCTGTGGCAGCGATCGGAACCCGGACTCGCCGCCTCAGCCGGCTTCACTGATGGCCGACCCGGTCGACTTCGAGCCTGATGAGACCGGGCGCCCGCCAGAATCAGCGCTTGCCTCTGACCAGATTCTTCATCGCGGAAACGCCGAAGAGCCCCAAACCCTGGACCCCCACCTCGCTCAGGGTGTTCCCGCCTTGACGATACTTCGCGATCTGTACGAGGGACTGACGACCACCGAGCCGGACGGTCACATCGTGCCTGGCTCTGCTGCGCACTGGGACATCAGTCGAGACGGCCTGCTCTACACCTTCTACCTCGATCCCGAGTCGCGCTGGAGCAACGGCGAGCCGTTAACGGCGCATGATTTCGTCTGGTCCTGGAAGCGCGTGGTGAACCCTGAGACCGGCGCCGGCTACGGGCGCATGCTTGCGCCGGTTAAGAACGCCGAAGCCATCCTTGCCGGTGAAATGGCGGTCGACCTGCTCGGAGTGGAAGCCCTGAGTGACTCCAGTTTTCAGGTCACCCTCGAGGCTCCAACGCCATATTTTCTTGGCCTTCTCACCCATCCGACCACGTTTCCCGTCTATCGTCCCTCGCTGGAAGCATATGGCGCCTCTCACGTCCGACCCGGCCAGCTCGTTTCGAACGGTGCCTACCGCCTGGCCGACTGGCAGGTTCGGGCCTTCATTGAGCTGGTTAGAAATCCTCACTACCGCCAGGCCGAGCAGGTGATCGTTGAGCAGGTCCTGTATTACCCGTTCGAAGACGAAGGCACAGAATTCAATCGCTTCCGCGCCGGCGACCTGCAGTGGACCTATCAGGTGCCCAGCAGCCAATTTCGCTGGCTCGAGAACAACATGTCCGAGGCGCTTCAGGTCGCCCCATGGTTCGGCACCTATTTTTTCGGCTTCAACCTGCAGCGAACCCCATTTCAAGACAATCAGGGGCTTCGACAGGCCCTGAATCTTGCAGTTGATCGCGATATTCTGACCTCCAGCGTGACCCGATTCGGCGAGATCCCGACCCACAACCTGGTGCCTCCCGGCTTGCCGGATTACAGCCCGTATGTCCCTGAGACGGCTGAATGGACGCAAGCCGAGCGTGAGGCCGAAGCGCAGCGTCTTTACCAGCAGGCCGGCTATTCGCAGGACAACCCGCTCACAGTCGAGCTGCGCTACAACAGCTCGGAGAATCATCGTCGGGTGTCGGTCGCCGTGGCGGCGATGTGGAAGCAGGTCCTCGGCGTGCAGACGCGACTGATTAACGAGGAGTTTCGCGTGTTCCTGCAGAACCGGGCCATGGGTCGTGTGACTGAAGTTTTCCGCGCAGGCTGGATCGGAGATTATCAGGACGCCTTCACTTTTCTTGAGCTCTTCCACTCCGAACACGCCCGCAACGACTCGGGCTACAACAACCCCGGCTATGATCGACTGCTCGGGCAGATTGCCGCTGAACGCATCCCGGCCCTGCGCCGAAATCTGATGGTCGAGGCCGAGCGAATGCTGCTGGCCGATCAGGTAATCCTACCGGTCTTTGTTTATGTATCCAAGCGCCTGGTCGACCCGCGCCTGCAGGGATGGCAGGAAAACGTCATGGATCACCACCTCACCCGCCACATGTACTTGCTGAAAGCGGAAGGGAAACGAATTCATGGGGATTCAGTCGTGGCTGATACGCAGGGACAGCCCTCGCGCGGAAACGCTGAGGATACGAGGACGCCGCGTTGAAGATGGCTATTGAATTCTGCCTGTTGGCAAAGCCCGCGCTTTTCTGCTGGGAGAATTGATTACGATGCTCTCCTACTCACTAAAGCGACTGGGGTCTGCGGTACCGACGTTGTTCTTCCTGATCACGGTCGCCTTCTTTCTGATTCGGATCGCCCCGGGCGGACCGTTCGATTCTGAGCGGGCCCTGCCGCCAGAAATCGAGGCGAATCTGGCCGCAAAATACCATCTTGACGAGCATTTAGTCGTTCAGTACGCGCGCTACCTCTGGCAGATTGCTCGATTTGATTTCGGGCCGTCCTTTCATTACCTGGACTGGTCGATCAACGATCTGATTGCACAAGGAGCGCCCGTGTCTTTCACGCTGGGTGCCCTGGCGCTGCTTCTGGCCTTGGTGATCGGTGTGCCGGTCGGTGCCTGGGCGGCGCTGCGTCAGAACCGTGCGTCGGACTACACCGTGATGTCGGTCGCCATGATCGGTATCTCGATCCCCAACTTCGTCATGGCGCCGCTGTTGATTCTGCTGTTTGCGGTCACCCTGGGCTGGTTGCCCGCCGGGGGTTGGGCTTTTGAACCGGCACGCATGGTCTTGCCGGTCATCACCCTGGCCCTGCCGATGATCGCCTATATCGCCCGCATAACCCGGGGCTCGATGATCGAAGTCCTGCACTCCAGCTTCATTCGAACCGCGCGCGCTAAAGGGATGCCTGAAAAAGACGTGCTTATCAACCATGCCCTGCGCCCGGCCCTGCTGCCGGTGATTTCCTATCTCGGTCCGGCGGCAGCGGCGATTCTGACGGGGTCCGTGGTCGTCGAGCGCATTTTCACCATCCCCGGAATTGGCTCTTACTTCGTTCAGGGTGCGCTCAACCGTGACTACACCTTGGTTATGGGCGTGGTTATCCTCTACGGCATTCTTATCATCGCTTTCAATTTTCTGGTCGATTTGATCTATGCCGTGCTGGATCCGAGAATTCGTTATGACGAGTCCGACGCGTGAGTGGCTCGACCCGCGATGCCTTTGATCAAGCGCTGGATTTTCGCGTAGTCCAAGGCCGTTCGCTTTATCTCGATGCCTGGCATCGATTGCTCAAAAACAGGATGGCGGTGACCGGGCTGGTGATCTTGCTAGCGATGCTAGCGCTTGTGACCATCGGCCCCATGCTCAGCGAATGGGATCATGAAATTCCAGATTGGGACAATTATTCCACGCCGCCCTCGCTGGACACCGGCCACGTTTTTGGCACCGACGCCCTAGGTCGCGATCTCTACGTGCGAACCCTGATTGGCGGACGTATTTCCCTGCTGGTCGGCATTGTGGCCACCTTGGTGTCGCTGATCATTGGGATTACCTACGGGGCCATCGCGGGTTATTTCGGAGGGCGAGTTGACAACATTATGATGCGCTTTGTCGATGGCATCTACGCCATGCCATTTATGTTCTTCGTCATCCTGCTCATGGTCATTTTCGGCCGCAACATCTTTCTGATCTTCGTCGCCATCGGTGCGATCAACTGGCTCGATATGGCGCGAATCGTTCGCGGTCAGACCCTGAGCCTGAAGACCAAGGATTTTGTCGAGGCGGCCCGAGCCTGCGGTGCCACCGAATGGCAGATTATCCGACGCCATATCATTCCCAACCTGCTTGGCGTGGTTGTGGTCTATGTCACGCTGACCATTCCACAGGTGATACTCGTCGAGAGTTTCCTGAGTTTTCTGGGTTTGGGAGTCCAGGAGCCGCTGACCTCCTGGGGCGCGCTGGTCAACGAGGGCGCGCAGGAACTGGAAACAGCGCCCTGGTCACTGCTGATACCGGCAAGTTTTCTTGCAGTGACCTTGTTCGCCTTCAATTTTCTCGGCGATGGACTGCGCGATGCTCTGGATCCCAAGGACCGCTGAGCGCGGCATCCCCTACGCTGAGATTGCCCTGCGGGCGGCCTAGTCGGTTGGCGCCAGGTCCGGTCCGAGGGCCTCACGCAGCTCACCGAGCCAGGGCTCGTAGTGGCGCCATTGCTCGACGCCGGAGCGGTAAATCGGCTGGCGAACCTGCTCCGAACTGGCTGTCCTGACCGAGCGCTGGGTCCGATGGAACTCGACGCAGGCGGAATCGAAGGGCAGCTCGAGGTAGTCGAGGAGGCGATGGACCTGAGCCTCCAGATCACTCACGACGTCCTCGTAATTGACCTGCAGGATCCGGCCCGGATAAACCGCTTGCCAGTGATCCATCAGATCCACGTAGTCGCGATAATAGCGCCCGATGTCAGTCAGGCTGTAGCTGAATTCCTGGCCTTCGGCAAACAGCTGCTTGAAGCCCGAGAAGCAGCAGCCCATCGGCGAACGCCGCGCATCAATGACCCGAGCGCGAGGCAGGATGGAGAAGATCAGGCCCAGGTGGCGAAAGTTGTTCGGCATCTTGTCCAGGAAAAACGGCGCTTCCTGGCGGTGAACGCGAGTCTCTTCGATGAACTGCCGACCGAGCTTGTCGCGTTCCTCGGGCGAGAGCTCGGCGAGGATGCCGGGATAGCGAGGTTCCTCGTCGCGGCGCCGACGGCCGTTGAGCCGGTGCGCCGTGGCCAGGATATTGGGCAGCTCGAGCGTGCCGTCGATGGCCGGGTGCGAGGCAAGAATCTGCTCGATCAGCGTCGAGCCGGCCCGCGGCAGGCCAACGATAAAGATAGGATCGGGGGCTTCATGGCCATCCTCGAGCAGGTCGGCGGCGCGTTCCGCGGTGAAAAAGGCCTTTTGCCGCTCGAAGTCCTTCGACATTCGATCCGCGCTGTAGTCGATTCTCGAGCGCTTGACGGCATTGCCGCGAGCGTAATGCTGGAAGGAGTCCTCCCAGGCCTGCTGATCCTCCAGCGCTTTGCCCAGGGCGAAGCAGAGATGAGTTTCATCGACCGGCGTCAGACCGCCGGCATCAATCAGGGTACGCAGCTGGACGATCTGCTCATCGTCGAATCGGAAGGTCTTCATATTGGCCAGTGACCACCAGGCGTCGCCGAAATCCGGGCGCCCCTGATAAGCGGCCTGGTAGGCGGCAATCGCATCGTCTTGCTGGCCGATGGTCTTCAGGGCGTGGCCGCGCAGCATCTGGACGTGCCAGGGCTGGGGCGATCGCTTCAGGAGGGGGTCGAGCACCTCCAGCGCCTCTTCGTAGCGGCCGATCGCGGCGCACTCGTTGGCGTAGGCCAGCTCGGCGGCCAGATTGCCGGGCATTCGTCGGCGCAGTTCAGCCGCCGCTTCCCAGGCTTCGGAGAACTTCTGGCGCTGGTGCAGCACCTTGACGTAGTCCATTCGGGCGAGGTCGAAGTCCGGCTTGAGTTCAAGGACGCTCTCGAGCAGAAACTCGGCATCGTCGTAGATATGCAGTTCCATACCGATCGCGGCAAGAAGCCGCATCGCTTCGGGATGATGAGGGTGATTCTGAAGGAAATGGCGGCAGATCTTCTCTGCTTTGTAGATTTTACCTTCGTGAAGCTGGCTGGTGACGGTAACCAGCTCGCGCGGCAGGTCCGCTAGGCGCTTAAAATTAGAGGCTGCAACGCGAGCCCCTTCTGCGTCCCCGCTCTGCTGTCTCAGTTCGGCGAGACAGCGCCAGGCCGCAATTAGGCCCGGGTTAAGCTCGCTGGCTCTGGCGTAGGCCTTGCAGGCGCGGCCGGCTTTTTGGGTATCGCGATAGTTGTGGCCGATTTCCTGCCAGGCCCGACCGTAGTCCGGTGCCAGATGCGTCAGTCGCTGCAGCGTCTGGAGCGCGTCATCGAAGCGTTTTAGATAGCGCAGGCAGACGGCGGCAAGAAACAGGGCTTTGGTGTTGTCCGGCGCCTCGGCCAGAACGGCCTCGGCTGTGGCCAGTGAATCACCGAAGCGCTGCTGCTTGAGCAGCGCTTCGGCTTGGTCGAGGAGAGAGTCCGAGCGAGGCGTTGTCGGTGTGCTGGTATCAGTCATCCAACTAGTGTAGCCGCCTCGCCCGGGCTTCTCTCAGGACTTACAGCCCCTGATAGCGGTAGGTGAACCGAACACCGCCCGTCAACGGACGGTTGGTGGTGATCCGGGCGATGTCGTCCTGGGTGTTGATGAACAGCTCGGCGCGCTCGTCGAACAGATTCTCGACGAACACCTCCGCCGTCCAGCTGTCCTTGGATACGCCAGCAGCAGCGTTGAAGATCGAGTAGTCGTCCTGCTTACGACGCTCGGCGGCAACTAGCGAGCTGAAAGAATCGCCCGAATAGCTGCCGGAGACCTGCACGTAGGCATAGTCTGCCCAACCCCAGCTCACCGGCTGCTCGTAGCGACCGCGCAGGCTGGCCTGGAACTCTGGCACCAGCGGAAGCTGGCTGCCAACCGGCGCCAGTTCGATCACCTGAGCATCCACATCGGTCAACTCCGTATCGTTGTAGGACACGGCGCCGAAGAGCGTGAAGTTATTGGTGGCGCGCCAGACGAAGTCTGCTTCCAGACCCATGATTTCCGAGTCGGCGGAGTTTTCGATGAAGGTCAGGATGGAGACGTTCTGCGGATCAAAGCGCGAGACCTGCATGTTCTCCCACTCGATAAAATAAGCCGCACCGTTGATGCGCAGGGTGTTGTTCAGCAGCTCGGTCTTCCAGCCCAGCTCCCAGTTGGTCACGTCATCAGTGTCGTAGGTGGCGCTGACCGTCGGGAATGTCGGGTTCGTCGATGGGATGCCGCCGCCACGGTTCCAGCCGCCGGGGCGGAAGCCCTCGGAGTAGGTGAAGAACATCATGGCGTCGTCGGTCGGCGTCCAGGACACATTCACCTTGGTAATGACGTCATCCTGCTCGAGCGGATCGGGCGTATGGCCGCCGTCGACGTCGTAGTCACGGCCGGCGTCGCCGTCGATGCTGCCGGCGAAAATGCCCTGAGCGAAGTTCGATGAACCGCGGAAGTCCGATTTGATCTCGTAGGCGCGTAGCCCCAGGGTGGCCTTGAGCGTATTCGGAATCAGGTCATAGCTGAACTCACCGAAAAAGGCGAGCTGCTCTTCCGTTCGCTGAATATCATTAAAAAAAGCAACCCCGACCGGTCGGATATTGGGATTGACTTGAAACGCGTTGGAAATGGGCGCGTTTTGCGCAAACCCGATATCCGGCGTCGCCACGTAGTAGTAGTCGTCTTGCGTATCGATAACGAAATCATCGTAGTAAACGCCACCGACGACGCGCCAGCGATTCTCGGCGGGCGTTGAAATGCGGAACTCGTGAGTGGTGCGCTCGTGTTCCTGCAGGATGTCGACGCCCTTGGTCGGATCGAGGCAGGCGCGATTCTCGGTGATGAAGCGCGGATCGATGTCGTAGTTGGTGATGTAGGCCGGGTTGTCGTAGGTGCAGGTGTAGTAGGCAATGAAGGCACCTGCGTTGTTATAGCCGGTGTAATCGACCTGCTGATTTACCTCGCGATCGAGGTAGCCGCCGGTGTAGACCATGTCCAGCATGCCTAGACGGCCTTCAAGGGTCCAGGTGGTTTGGTTGAAGGTGTCGTCGAGCTCGTCGTTGAAGAAGCGCGAGACTTCGAGATCGCCAACTTCCGGGTCGTAGTCGAATACACCGTCTGCGCCCAGTTCCTGGTAGGTGTTCTGAACGAGCAGCGACCAGTCGGCATTGAACTCGTGGAACAGCCCGGCGCGGAAGCCCTTGTAATAGCTGTCATTAAAGTTTTTTTCGACGAGTTCGGCGTTGTTGACGGTCTCGTAGGTGGCGTCGGGGCCAAGATCCACAGCCGATAGCGGATTGATGTCGGGGTCCAGCGTGAACTCGCCAAGCTCGTTGTCAATGTAGCCACCAAGGTTGACGTTATAGAAGGCGAATCGCGCGGCGGTGAAGTCCCCGATCGGGATGTTGAAGAATCCTTCGCCCGAATTATTGAGCTCTCCGCTCTTGGTAAACGACGCCTCGCCGGTGAAGCCCGCGTCGAAGACACCGAGCTCCGGTTTGTTGGTGATATAGCGAATCGTACCGGCCTGAGAACTGGCACCGAACAGCGTACCTTGGGGCCCGGGCAAAACCTCGATTCGCTCGAGATCTGTCGCGTAGACGTCCAAGTTGCGGCCCGGGGCGGTTACCGGCTGCTCATCGAGATAGAGCGCGACATTCGGGTTAGTACCCTGAGCGCCTGATAGCAGGACGGTGATTGGCTGGACGGCCAATCCGCGAATGTAGATGGTCTGCTGACCTGGTCCGCGGCTGGCGGCATTGATTCCCGGGACGCTCATTCTGAAATCATCGAAATTGCCGATGTTCATTTCTTGCAGAGCTTCCTCATCAACGGCCTGGACGGACAGAGGAGCGGCCTGCAGATCCACTTCTTCGGTTTTTGTCGCAGTTACGACAATTCGGTCAATAGCTCTTGAGCCGGTTTCCTCGTCCCCGGTGCCTTGATTGTCTTGAGCAAATCCAGCTCCCGACGTTGTGGCAAACAGACCCACGAGCACGGCCTGCGTCAAACGATTACGGTTTGGCATAGTCGTTTCTCTCTTTGTTGTCGATTAATTAAAGGCTCAAGGTTCCCTGGAATGGACACAAGTATTCCGGGGCTGGTACAACCTGCCGAGATTAGAAAAGTAATTTATTTGCTGGCCGATGAATCTGACACGACCAAGCGGGATTCGCAACACGCGTGTCGCGATGATGTCGGTCCAGCACGGCGAAGCCGTTGGTGCCGAGCAAGCGAGTTAGAACTTAGTGACTCAACCCACAGCGGTGACGAACCGAGTTCATCACTTTTCCTTTGTCTACGGTCGGCATCCCTGACTCAACTTCAGATGCCGCTTTCGGCAAAATGGCTGTTCCTTCACTTGAACTTAGCGTTGAAGTATACCACGGGAGCTTGTATGCAGCCGCCGTAAGCGACCTTGTGATCGCCCATGGCGCCGGGCCGCTCGGTTCGGAACGTTTGTCCAGCAATGAATTAAGCCAACAAGCGCGGCTTAATATCCGCGCTGCCGTTCATCAGCCACGATTTTACGAGCTGCTACCCTATAGGCATCTTTTCAACAGCACAGCCCGTAACTTCTGCCCATTCAATGGTTAGAAAAAAGGCGGGGTTGGTGCGCTCGCGGGAGAAGCGTGTGGGTAAAGAACATGTCGGCGATGAGCAGCTGATCGCAGAATTAGAAGAAGTCTACGAAACAGACTATGAAATAGGTCAGGATAACGTCGAGCGTCTGGGCCTTGATATGCACAATCCTGTGTTTTTCGTTAGCGCAGGCCTGATTATCCTGTTCGTCTTAATGTCCCTGCTTTTCCCTGACGCGGCTAAATCTGGATTGGAAGCGACCAAGGCCTGGATTCAGGTAACGTTTGACTGGATCTTTCTGTCCGCCGGCAACGTCTTTGTGCTTTTCTGCCTTGCGCTGATCGTGCTGCCTGTGGGTCGTATTCGAATTGGAGGAGACGACGCCAGGCCAGATTTTTCTCTGATGTCATGGTTTGCGATGCTATTTGCCGCCGGCATCGGCATCGGTCTTATGTTCTGGGGGGTGGCTGAGCCGGCCGGCTACTACACTGATTGGTACGGCACGCCTCTCGGCATCGAGGCTTTCACCGATCAGGCGCGCGCCGCCGCACTCGGCGCGACCATGTATCACTGGGGTTTGCATCCCTGGGCGATCTACGCGGTGGTTGCGCTGGCTCTGGCCTTCTTCTCCTACAACAAAGGGTTGCCGTTGACCATTCGATCGACGTTTTACCCTCTGCTGGGCGATCGCATCTGGGGCCCAGCCGGAAACGTGATTGACGTACTCGCGGTGCTAGCGACGATTTTCGGACTGGCTACTTCACTGGGATTTGGTGCCCAGCAGGCCTCCGCCGGACTCGGATTTATTTTCGACATAAGTGATGGATTGACGACTCAAATGGTAATCATTGGGTGCGTCACGGGAGCCGCCCTGATTTCGGTTTTAAGGGGCATCGATGGTGGCGTCAAGCTCCTGTCGAACGTTAATATGTTGCTGGCTCTTCTGCTCCTGCTGTTTGTCATCTTTGCAGGCTCTCTCTCGTCGTTCGTGGTTAATTACGGAGAGACCCTGACAGGCTACGCGAACTATATTCTGCCCCTGAGCAGTCCGATCAATCGAAGTGACGACACTTTCTACCACGAGTGGACAATCTTTTACTGGGCCTGGTGGATTTCCTGGTCGCCTTTCGTCGGAATGTTTATCGCCCGCGTGTCTCGCGGGCGCACGGTCCGGCAGTTCCTTACGGCGGTTTTGGTTGTGCCCACCCTGGTGACCACAATCTGGATGGCTGCCTTTGGCGGTAGCGGGCTAGATCAGATCGAACAGGGTGTCGGGCAATTGGCTGACGGCATCGGCGATGAGGCCCTGGTGCTTTTCCAACTGCTGGAGAACCTGCCCTTGTCGGCAATCAGCTCGGTGCTCGGAATCTGCCTGGTTCTGGTCTTTTTCGTCACTTCATCCGACTCGGGTTCGCTGGTGATCGACTCGATCACCTCAGGCGGCAAGACCGACGCTCCGGTGACCCAGCGAATCTTCTGGGCGACAATGCAGGGCGTGATCGCTGCGGTTCTGCTCTCCATTGGCGGCAGTGCGGCGCTAGATGCGCTCCAAGCTGGCGCCGTGAGCACCGGTCTGCCATTCACCTTTGTTCTGCTGGCCATGTGCGTAAGTCTCGCCCTGGGGCTGCGCCATGAGCATCGGCTCAATCAGGCCGTGCAGTCTTGATTAGGGAAGAGGTATAGCGATGTTTAAACGAATTATGGTCCCGGTCGTACTGCAGCATGTCGACCGAATGGAGCGAACGCTGAGGGTTGCCGCAGATCTGGCCTGTGAGTATCAGGCTTCGATCACCTACGTCGCTGTCGCTGGCAAAGTACCCAGCGCGATCGCCAGCACGCCGGAAAAGTTTGCCGCCGAGCTGGATCTCTTTGCCCGGGAGCAGGGCGATCAGGCCGGGATTCGGACCGCCTCGCTCGCGGTTCTCAGCAACGACCCGGGTGCCGACCTGGAGGCCCGCCTCCTTGAAGCGGTCAAATCGACGGACTCCGATTTGGTGGTCATGGGCTCTCACCCGCCCGGGGTTGCCGATGCCCTGCACCTGATCGGTTCACACAGCGCTTGGCTTGTGCGCCACACCGATGTGTCGGTTTTCGTCGTGAGATGATTTTTGAGCGATGACCAGGACCTTTGCGTTGGAATCCGGTAGTCTGATTGACAATTCGATAGGAACTATCGCACCAATGCGGCTCGCTGGCGAAATGTATCGGACCCTCAGATTCTCATCTCTTGATCCAGCGCTTGTCCGCCCGCCGCCTGCCCTGACGAGGACACGCCATGGCGCTTCTTGAGGTTCGCGATTTGACCGTTACCTTCGACACACCCGACGGGGTTGTTCATGCGGTCAACGGCATCAATTTCGATCTCGATCCTGGGGAAACGCTTGGGCTGGTCGGTGAATCGGGCTCCGGAAAGACCCAGACCGCGCTGGCTCTGCTGGGATTGTTGGCCGAGAATGGCCGGGCGAGGGGTTCCGTGCGCTTTCGCGGACAGGAACTGCTGGGGCTTTCGACCTCCGAGCTGAGTCGAATTCGCGGATCAAAGATTTCGATGATCTTCCAGGACCCGATTTCTTCGCTCAACCCCTACATGACCATTGGCGATCAGCTTGTGGAAGTGCTCACTCATCACCGCAATCTTCGTCGACGCGAGGCGCGTTCACGGGCCGAAGAAATGCTTGTCCAGGTCCGCTTGTCTGATCCGGCCAATCGCATGCGCCAATATCCGCATGAACTCTCTGGCGGCATGTGCCAGCGTGTGATGATCGCCATGGGCTTGCTATGTCAACCTGATCTGTTGATCGCCGATGAACCGACCACGGCCCTGGATGTGACCGTTCAGTCGCAGATCAACACCCTCATGGGCGAGCTTTCGGAGCAGTCGTCAACGGCGATTCTTCTGATCACGCACGATCTGGGGGTAGTCGCTGGTCTTTGCGATCGCGTCCTTGTGATGTATGCCGGCCAGGAAATGGAACTGGCTGATGTGCATGATCTATTCGGCGATCCCAGGCACCCCTACACTGAGGGTTTGCTAAATTCCATTCCGAGGCTCGATCAGGCGCGTTCAGGCATTCTCAACGCGATTGCGGGGAATCCGCCAAACCTTGTTGAGCTGCCCGCGGGCTGTCCCTTTTCCAGCCGCTGTCGGTACAGCTTTGAAAAATGCAGCATGCGACCCGATTTTGAGCGCGTATCCGAGGGCCGCTACAAGCGCTGTCATCTGGATCAGCTACCGGCTGTTTCAGAGCAAAAAACATCGGAGCGTGCCTGATGCGCCCGGCCGTTCTAGAGGTTCGTGATCTTTCGGTGCATTTCCGGGTCGATGCGGGTCGCTTTTTTCGGCACGACTATAAGACGATCAAGGCGGTCGATCAGGTCGACTTCGACGTACATCCAGCCGAAACCCTTGGCATCGTCGGCGAATCGGGTTGTGGCAAGTCGACCCTGGCCCGAGCCATTCTTGGCCTGGTCAGGCCAGCAGCCGGCAGCGTGACTTGGTTGGGCGATAACCTATTGAGCTTGAGCGAAGAAGCGATGCGGGCCAAGCGGCGCGAAATCCAGCTGATCTTCCAGGATCCTTCGGGCTCGCTGGATCCGCGCATGACCGTTGGCGACATCGTGGCTGAACCGCTGCGAACCTTTTATCCATCGATGACCAAGCTACAGATTCGAGAGCGTGTCCAGGGCATGATGAAGCTGGTCGGCTTGCTCGCCGAGCAGGTTAATCGCTACCCGCACGAGTTTTCAGGCGGGCAGTGCCAGCGCATCGGAATTGCGCGTGCGCTGGTGGTCAATCCCCGCCTGGTCGTATGTGACGAGCCGGTTTCGGCCCTGGATGTGTCCATTCAGGCTCAGATCGTCAACCTGCTCAAGGATCTGCAGAAGAAGCTCCAGCTCTCATTGATTTTCATTGCCCATGATCTGTCGGTGGTACGGCACGTTTCGGATCGCGTGCTTGTCATGTACCTGGGCCAGGTCATGGAAGTGGCTGATCGCGATGGCATTTATCTCAATCCCCGCCACCCCTACACCCGTGCGCTGATCGAGTCGGTGCCGATCCCAGATCCTGTCAAGGAGCGCGCGCGGGCCCGGCGGTCTTTGAAGGCCGACATGCCCTCGCCGATGAATCCGCCGTCCGGCTGCGTGTTTCGAACGCGCTGTCCCTATGCGATCCAGGCTTGCAGCGAAACTAGGCCCGCCCTTGAAACGCTCGACGGTGGGCGACGGGTGGCCTGCATTCGACATCGGGAGCTGGCCGATGGACTGGAGGCACCCGACCCAGAATTCGTTGATTGAAAGACCGGGTTCTGTAGTGTCGATCAGCGGATCCGGTCAGGATTCCCGGTCAAAATACTCGAACTCAAAGCGGTCGCCTTCGACAATAAGCCAGCCCCGCTGCCTGAGTTCGTCCAGCCATGTCCGAATCGAACGCGCAGCGGTCTCAGCAGAAACCCGTGCACTCAAGCCGACCAGGGGTTGCAAGGCGCGGCTGAGCGATTCCAGCGAGCCGTCACCGCGGATGACTGGCGGCCCGTCCAGAGATGACCAGTGACCCGAGAACTGGTTTTCCGAGCCGATCTGCAGTCGCTCAAGCCTGACTGTCAGCCCATGCTGCGAGAGTTGCTGCCACGCACCGGCTACCGTCAATAGAGCAAACTGCCGGGCCGTTGACTGTCCTTGCGTTTGCGAAAGCTGCTGAAGCCCCTGAATCAGATCGGCCAGCGCGTTGCGTTCGACGGGGGAGGCATCCAGCGCGAGGCGTAGTATCGAGGCAGGTGCTGCCGCGGCGACCAGGTCGAGCGTTAAAGAAAGGGCCAGCCGGTCTTCCCCATCCGGCTCGACTTCGGCAGGGCCTGACTCTGAGCCTAGGGCCTGCCAGCCAAGCGTCAGATTTGCCCCTGGGGCGAAAATTGCGTTGCCTAATTGATCGCTCAGCGCCAGATCGTCAATCCTCACAGTCAGCGTGCTGGCCTGATCGAGCGACTGGTTCAGGGCCAGGCGGGTGGGGCCGCTGTTTAAACGTACCTGCCCGTCGATTGCCAGCTCAGGCGCACGGACATCGACCGAGCTCAGGCCAGTCAAACCGAATTCGCCGCCGATCCTGAACGGTTCCGGCGACACCGGTGCCTGGAGCTCGCCGCTGAAACGAAGCCAGGCCAGACTCGAGGGCGGGACGTGCCGGGCGCGTAAGTTCATCCGATAGCCGCTGTTGATTTCCAGGCTAGAAGTGAACCAGCCAGCGTCGAATCGAGCTGTGTCTTCCATCCCCGACTCTTCCAACCAGCTTGGTGCCACGCGATCGAGATAGCTCCCGACCAGCGCCGGCATAGCGACCAGCCAGATCGACGCAAGCAGGAGGGTCAATATAATGAGCGTTTTCTTCATGCGGGAATCGGGTCGGTATGGTGTTTGAATCCAACGCATTGACGTCGGAGTTCGCGGCGCTCGACGAGGAGCTGGCGGCCGGCCTCGAGGCGATGGGACAATCGTCGAGCGTCGAGATACGGCACAAGCTTCTGGCCTATCTCGAGTTGCTCAAGCGCTGGTCCCGCGCCTACAACCTGACTGCTGTCGCGGCGCCGCGCGAGATGGTAGCACGGCACTTGTTGGATAGCTTGAGCCTGTTACCGTGGATGACCGGTAACACAATCGCCGACTCTGGCACCGGTGCTGGCCTGCCTGGTGTGCCGCTGGCCATTCTTCTGCCCGAAAAGGACTTCACGCTGATCGACGGCAACGGCAAAAAAATCCGCTTTTTGCGTCAGGTGCGTCGATCGATCGGCTTGGACAACATCGAGCCGCTCCAGTCCCGACTTGAAGAGCTGCCGGAGATGCCGGTGCCGAATCAGATCGTTGTCCGCGCGTTGGCACCCTTGCCGCGACTGGTCGAGTGGCACCGTGGATGGCTGGATCAGGGTGCCCGCCTGCTGGCGATGAAATCGCGCGAAGTCGAAAAGGAGCTTTCTGACCTGCCCGCCGTCTACAATGTGGAACTCATTGATCTGGAGGTGCCCGGTGAGCATGCTCGACGCTGCCTGGCTATCGTGACCAAAAAAGTGATCCAAGCATGACTCAACGCAACACTCGAATTGTGGCGGTGGCCAATCAGAAAGGCGGCGTGGGCAAGACCACCACGGCCCTGAATCTGGCCGCTGGCCTGGCGGAACTCAACAAGCGCGTGCTGCTGGTCGACATGGACCCGCAGGGCAACGCCAGCACGGGTTCTGGCCTAGAGCTGGGAGATGATCAGCCGACCGTTTGTGAGGTCTTGCTGGGAGAGTCCGATGCCCAGGCAACCGTTGTCAGGGCCGCGGGTATGCGTCTCGATATCCTGCCGGCTAACGGCGACCTGACGGCAGCCGAGGTCGACCTGATGGAGGTCGAGGACCGTGCCAGCGTGCTGAAGTTAGCGCTGGCACCGCTCAACAACCAGTACCACTACATCATCATTGACTGCCCGCCCGCGCTGAACGTGCTCACCTTGAACGCACTGACGGCGGCCGACTCGGTGCTGATCCCAATGCAGTGCGAATACTATGCGCTCGAGGGACTGACTGCCCTGCTCAGCACGATCGAGCAGATTCAGGACTCGGTCAATCCGGCGCTCGAAATCGAGGGTCTCGTGCGCACGATGTTCGATATCCGCAACAATCTGTCCGGTGCGGTTTCCAAGCAGCTACAGGAGCATTTCGGCGACAAGGTCTACGGCACCGTTGTCCCGAGGAATGTCCGGGTGGCCGAGGCCCCCAGTTACGGTCAGTCGGTCATTCACTATGATCGCGAGTCGCGCGGCGCGGTGGCCTATATGGGTCTGGCAGGAGAATTTCTGAGGCGCAGCGGGGAGCGGGTCTGATGGTGACCAAGAAGTCCGCCAAGAAAAAACCGCTGGGCAGGAATCTCAACGCCCTGCTGGGCAAGACACGCGCGGCGGCGGAAAAAGCGGATCCGGACGCAGAAGCGTCAGCGCTGAAGGACTTGCCGCTGGACGCCATCCAACCCGGCCGCTACCAGCCGCGCTCGGCGATGGACCCGAAAAAGCTCGAGGAACTGTCCGAGTCGATCCGCGTGCAGGGCCTGGTGCAACCGATCGTGGTTCGCCCGCTGGCCAAGGCGGGTCGCTACGAGCTGATTGCCGGCGAGCGTCGCTGGCGCGCGACCCGCATGGCCGGCAAGACCACGATCCCCGCGATCGTGCGCGAAATCGAGGATGAAGCGACCCTAGCCCTGGCCCTGATCGAGAACATCCAGCGCGAGAATCTCAACCCGCTCGAAGAAGCCGTCGCCCTGAAGCGCCTGATCGATGAATTCGAGCTGACCCATTCCCAGGCCGCCGAGTCGGTGGGCCGCTCGCGTGCGGCGGTCAGCAATTTACTGCGGCTGCTCGAGCTGGCTCCTGAGGTGCGCGAACTGGTCGACCAGCGCAGGATTGATATGGGGCACGCGCGTGCTCTGCTGGCCCTGGATCGGGTCGATCAGATTCGCGCTGCCGATCAGGTGATAAACCTAGAACTGTCGGTTCGCCAGACCGAGACCCTGGTTAAACGGATGAAATCCGGCACGCCGGCAAAGAAACCATCATCCGCCAAGAGCCCCGATCTGCAGCGCCTCGAGCAGGACCTGACCGAGACCCTCTGTGCGCCGGTCAATATCAAGCACTCGTCCTCGGGCAAGGGCCAGGTCACGATTCGATATACCAGCCTAGATGAGCTGGATGGCCTGCTTGAGCGCTTCCGTCGCTGAAGTGAGAGGGCGGCCGGGTGATGTCCGTGTCCGCCTCAACGGGGCCGGCGCTCGCGTTTTAGGCGGTCCTTGGTGCGCCGGCCCTTGCGCTCGAGCACAGGGCGCGCGGCGCGGCCCAGTGCGGGAAACAGATAGGTCAGGGTGGTCAGCAGGCCGCTGAGGCGAGGCATCGGAGCATCTCGGCGACCGTCACTGACCAGCTTCACGATCTCTTCGGCGACCTGCTCCGCGGTCACGATCGGCTGGGAAAAGGTCAGATCGCTGACCGCATCGATATCGTCCATGATGAACCCGGTATCGATCGGGCCCGGTGAAACGCAGGCAAACTTGATCCTTGAATCCCGCATTTCCTCGGTTAGGGCCAGGCTGAAGGCGCGCAGCCCGAATTTGCTGGCTGAATAGCTGGCTGAGCCAGGCACCGGGGTGCGACCGGCCAGTGAGGCAACCTGGATCACGGCCGGCGACGCCGACCGTCGCAGGTAGGGCAGGCTGAGTCGCGTCAACTGCATGGGTGCTTTCAGGTTGACATCGATCATCCGCCCCAAGTCATCGGCCGTCACCGATTCGACCGAGCCCCGGGCGTGAAAGCCCGCGTTGTTGACCAGCACATCGACGTTGCCGAAACGAGCCTCCGTGCGTTCGAGAACGCCGGCGAAGGCGCTGATGTCGGTCACATCCTGGGGCTCGATGGCGATACGTTCGGGATCGCCGAGCGTCTCGGCCAGGGTCTCGAGGCCCTCCCTGCCTCTCGCGATCAGGACCAGATTGGCGCCATGTTCAAAAAACGCCCGTGCAGTTGCAGCGCCCACGCCCAGGGACGCGCCGGTGACGATAACGGTCTTTGTTTGTAGCGAGTCCATCGTAGCGGTCTGAAGCGTAAGGGCGATCCGATACTCTAACCGAAGGCCAGCTGCGCCGGAGTGGATCGGTGCCATTGTGTTGTTGAAAATCGTACAAATTTCGTCCATTTTCGATTGCCGATCGAGGGTGGCTCCTGCTATACTTGCCCGGTTTTGCAGAGCGCTGTTCGCACAGCGTGCTGCTTCGGCTTGACTCCCGGCTGCATTGCAGTGCCGTTATCCGGAATCTGAGGATGAAGGCGGGCGTTTGTGCGAAGGGCAAAAGCTAAGGACAGCAATGAGCAGCGAACAAGTGAGGTCCGAGGCTTTCTTTGCCAAGACCGTTGTCTGGCTGCTGCGAGTCCAGGCGCTTCTCGCGGGCACAGCCGCTCTGGCGTTTGCGATCGTGGGCGGTGTCGAGCAGTCCATTGCTGCCCTGGCCGGCGGCGCGATCGGCATCGTGCTGACGGCGATAGCGGCACTGCGCGTCGGCACAAGCTTGGGACGAGACGTAAAAACCATGATGGCGGCGTTTTACCGCGCCATGGCATTCAAACTGGTCATGGCAGTTGTTTTATTTGTCATCGTCGCGAAATGGTTCTCCGGTTATTTTGGGCCGGTTTTGATCGGATACATTGCCACGGTAGTGGCTTACTGGTTGGCGATGGGGCGGGCTGCGCACATGGCTCCGAATCGACAGCAGCACGAAGAGCAACAGCGATAGGAATTGTGAAGGGAAATCATGGCTAGCGGCACACCATCACCAAGCGAATACGTCAAGCATCACATCACCAACCTGAGCTACGGCGAGGGTCTGTGGACTGTCAATGCCGATACGCTTGTCGTCTCCATTGCGCTGGGACTGTTTTTCCTGTTTTTCTTCATTTTGGCGGCTCGTCAGGCCACGGCGGGAGTGCCCGGGAAGCTGCAAAATTTCGTTGAGATGATCGTCGATTTCGTCGACAACTCCGTTAAGGATAGCTTCCACGGCCCGCGCCAGTTTGTCGCACCGCTGGCGCTGACGATTTTTGTTTGGGTGTTCCTCTGGAACATCATGGATATCATCCCCGTGGATTATCTGCCGCTGCTGTCCTACAAACTGTTCGGCCTCGAGTACACCCGCGTGGTGCCCTCGGCTGACATCAACGGCCCGTTCGGCTTGTCAATCGTGGTCTTTGCGCTGATTTTGATCTACTCGGTCAAAGGAAAGGGTTGGGGCGGTTATGCCAAAGAGCTCTTGTTCCACCCATTCGGCAAAAATCCAATCTTGTGGCCGGCCAATCTTTTGTTGAACGTCGTAGAGCTGATTGCCAAGCCGGTCTCGCTGGCACTGCGATTGTTCGGTAACTTGTACGCGGCCGAAATGATCTTCATTCTGATCGCGCTGCTGCCCTGGTGGGTTCAATTCCTGCCTGGCGGGGCTTGGGCCGCTTTCCATATTCTCGTCATACCCCTTCAGGCCTTTATTTTCATGACGCTGACGATCGTCTACCTGTCGCTGGCGTATGAAGAGCATTAAGTCTGCACAGATAACCTTCACCAACCTTTAAAACCAAGCACAACACTGTTAGGAGACACTCAAGTGGAAACCATTGCACTTATCCAGGCCAATACCGCGATTGCTGTCGGCATGATCTTTGCGTTCGCTGCCCTCGGTACCGGTATCGGCTTCGGCCTGCTCGGCGGAAAGTTTCTGGAGGGCGCCAGCCGCCAGCCTGAACTGGCCGGTATGCTTCAGGTTCGCATGTTCATCATCGCGGGTCTGCTCGACGCCCTGTCGATCATCGGCGTGGCTTTCGCCGCCCTGCTGTTGTTCGCCAACCCGCTGCTCGCGCCGATTCAAGCAGCGGCCGGCGGCTGATCCGTCGTCGACCTGCGTTCCAACAACGATTGAATTTGTAAGGTTTAGCTATGGACTTGAGTCTAGGCACCATCATTGGTCAGGCCGGCACCTTCCTGGTCTTCATTCTGGTCACCATGAAATTCGTCTGGCCCCCGCTGGTACAGGCGATGGAAGAGCGTCGGCGAAAGATTGCTGAAGGTCTGGCCCAGTCCGAAGAAGCCGAGAAGGCGCTGGACGTGGCTCAGGCTGAAGCCGATGATGTGATTCGTGAGGCCCGCCGTAAGGCCGGTGACATTCTTGAGCAGGCCAGCCAGCGAGGCACTCAGATCATCGAGCAGGCCAAGCAGGACGCCCTTGGCGAGCGTGACCGCCAAGTCGCAGCCGCTGAAGCCGAAATCCGCCAGGCCACCAACCAGGCTCGCGAAGCGCTTCGTGAACGCCTGGCTGAGCTGGCTGTCGCAGGTGCGAGTCGGGTGATCGAAAAAGAGATCGACGAATCGCGTCATCGCGACATGCTCGACAAATTGGCGGCGGATCTCTAGGCCATGTTGAATCGAACCACCCTAGCCCGGCCCTATGCCCGCGCCGTTTTCCAGGTGGCCCGTGACGCGGGTCAACTGTCTGAATGGAGCGATGCTCTGGCTTTTGCGGCAGAGATTGCCGCCGGCGATGAGATCGAGCAGTTCTATGGTGACCCACGGGTCGGACGCGAGCAGCTGCTTGGGCTGATTACTGATCTGGGCGGTGATCGTTTCAACGATCGCTTCGAGAACTTGCTTAAGGTGTTGATGAACTATGACCGTCTGGAGCTGATGCCGGAAATTGCTGCGCAGTACGAGTTCTATCGCCGCGAAGCTGAAGCCCGACTACGAGTCCAGGTGTCTTCGGCGTTGCCGATGAACGATGAAGAAACTCATCAGTTGGCTGAACGATTAAAAGCACGCTTCGGTCGCGAAATTGATCTGGACTTGGACGTGGACGAATCGTTGATTGGCGGCGCGATTATCCGGGCAGGCGATCAGGTGATCGACGGTTCGGTTCGCGGCCGAATTGAACAACTGGGCCGACAGCTCGCTAGCTAGTCCTGGCCATGAGCCAGGACCCGTATTTTTGTTAAGGATTGCAAACCATGCAACAGACCCTCAACCCGACTGAAATCTCCGATCTGATCCGCAAGCGCGTCGAGCAGTTCGAAGTCTCCTCACAGGCTCGCACCGAAGGTACGGTGGTCAGCGTGTCCGACGGTATCTGCCGTCTGCACGGTCTGGCCGACGTCATGCAGGGCGAGATGATCGAATTCCCTGGCGAAACCTACGGCCTAGCGCTCAACCTTGAGCGTGATTCCGTCGGCTCCGTCATCATGGGTGATTACCAGCACATTAGAGAAGGCGATACGGTTCGCTGCACCGGGCGTATTCTCGAAGTGCCTGTCGGCGAGGGTCTTCTGGGACGCGTCGTGGACGCTCTCGGCAATCCAATCGACGGTAATGGCCCGATCGACGCTACACGCAATGAGCCGATTGAAAAAATCGCCCCGGGCGTCATCACACGCCAAAGCGTGGATCAGCCCGTACAAACCGGTTTGAAGTCTATCGACGCAATGGTGCCGGTCGGCCGTGGCCAGCGCGAGCTGATCATCGGTGACCGCCAGACCGGCAAGACGGCGGTCGCGATCGACGCGATCATCAACCAGAAAGGCAAGGGTATCAAGTGCATTTATGTTGCCGTTGGCCAAAAGGCGTCATCGGTTGCGAATGTCGTTGCCAAGCTCGAACAGCACGGCGCAATGGAACACACGATCGTGGTGGCTGCCAATGCTGCTGAGTCAGCGGCCCTTCAGTACATCGCGCCTTACGCCGGTTGCTCCATGGGCGAATATTTCCGCGATCGTGGTGAAGATGCCCTGATCGTCTACGATGACCTGTCGAAGCAGGCCGTCGCTTATCGCCAGGTCTCCCTGTTGCTCCGCCGCCCGCCGGGCCGTGAAGCCTATCCGGGTGACGTTTTCTATCTCCACTCGCGCCTACTTGAGCGCGCTGCACGCGTCAACGCCGACTTTGTCGAAGAAAAGACGAATGGGGAAGTCAAGGGAAAAACCGGGTCGCTGACCGCACTTCCGATCATCGAAACCCAGGCCGGTGACGTCTCGGCGTTTGTTCCGACCAACGTGATTTCGATTACCGACGGACAGATTTTCCTCGAGACCGACCTGTTTAATGCGGGAATTCGTCCGGCCATCAACGCCGGTCTGTCGGTATCTCGAGTTGGCGGCGCGGCCCAGACCAAGATTATCAAGAAGCTTGGCGGCGGCGTCCGGCTGGCTCTGGCCCAATATCGCGAGCTAGCGGCTTTCTCGCAGTTTGCATCTGATCTTGATGAGGCTACTCGCAAACAGCTCGAGCGCGGGCAGCGGGTTACCGAGCTGATGAAACAGCCGCAGTATTCACCGCTGTCGATTGCCGAAATGGCAGTCAGCCTGTTTGCAGGAAATGAAGGTTACCTCGATGACCTTTCATTGAACAAGGTGGTGGACTTCGAACGTGCCCTGCTGGACTACATGGCCAATAGCCACGGCGAGCTTCTGGACAGCATTAATGAGAACGGCGACTGGAACGACGAAATCGCGGGCAAGTTAAAAGCGGCCCTCGATGACTTCAAAGCGACTGGGAGCTGGTAGGCGCGATCGAAATTCGATTTGCGAAAACCGTAAATTAAGCTCATTGAGATCAAAGGCAAATAACCCATGAGTGGATCAAAAGAAATTGTCGGCAAGATCAAGAGTGTCCAGAACACGCGGAAAGTGACGAGCGCGCTGGAAATGGTCTCTGCCAGCAAGATCCGCAAAGCGCAGGACTTAATGCAATCCTCGCGGCCTTACGCGCGGATGATGAAGCAAGTTATCGGCCATTTGGCGCACGCTAATCCAGAGTATCGCCACCCCTTTACGATCGAGCGCGAAGAAGTGAAGCGGGTTGGCTATGTGATCGTAGCAACCGACCGGGGCCTATGCGGCGGTTTGAACAACAACATGTTTCGCAAGCTTCTGGGTGAATTCAAGCAGTGGCAGGACCAGGGTGTCGAAGTCACTACAGTCATCATTGGAAAAAAGGCTGCCCAATTTTTCCGGCGATTGAAGATAGATATTTCGGCGGCGACCCAAGATCTGGGTGAGAAACCGAGGCTCGAAAGCCTGATTGGTTCGATCAAGGTCGTACTCGATGACTACCGTGAAGAGCGTCTCGATCGCTTGTACGTTTGCTACAACCATTTCGTCAACACCATGGTGCAGAAGTCGACTTTTGATCAGCTGCTTCCATTGCCGCAGAGCGAAGACGAGCCGATGCTCGAACGCTGGGATTACCTTTACGAGCCCGACGCAGAAAGCCTATTGGATGACGTCTTGACCCGCTACATCGAATCGCTGGTTTACCAGGCAACCCTGGAAAACCTGGCAAGCGAGCACGCGGCTCGGATGGTGGCCATGAAGAGTGCGTCGGACAATGCATCGAATCTGATCGATGACTTGAAGCTCGTTTATAACAAGGCTCGGCAGGCTGCGATTACCCAAGAGATTTCAGAAATTGTGGGTGGGGCTGCTGCTGTCTGACCTTGAGAACAGATGCAAAGGGTGCATCGTCTGGCAGAAACGACCCGTCCCTTCGCTTAAAGAATTTACGATTCGAAACGCCTGGCCTTTGAAGATGACCATCGCTCGAGGCCGACACAAAACTGAGGAATAGCGCAATGAGTTCCGGAAATATCGTTCAAATCATCGGTGCCGTCGTCGACGTGGAGTTCCCGCGAGGCGAAGTACCTCTCGTCTATAACGCACTAACCGTTGATGACACTGACATCACGCTGGAAGTCCAGCAGCAGCTCGGCGACGGCGTGGTTCGGACCATTGCACTAGGTTCCACTGACGGCCTAAAACGCGATCGCAAGGTGACCAACAGCGGCGCTGCGATCCAGGTTCCAGTGGGCCAGAAAACCCTCGGGCGCGTGATGGACGTGCTCGGTAATCCGATTGATGACGCTGGAGACATCGGCGCTGAAACGAGCTGGTCGATTCACCGTCAGCCGCCGTCTTTTGAGGATCAGGCGGCCAGCAACGAGCTGCTGGAAACGGGCATCAAGGTCATCGATCTGATCTGCCCCTTCGCCAAAGGCGGCAAGGTTGGCCTGTTTGGCGGCGCCGGCGTGGGCAAGACCGTGAACATGATGGAGCTGATCCGCAACATCGCCATCGAGCACTCTGGCTATTCCGTTTTCGCCGGCGTTGGTGAGCGTACCCGCGAAGGAAATGATTTCTACCACGAGATGAAGGACTCCAACGTTCTCGACAAAGTGGCGCTGGTGTATGGACAGATGAACGAGCCGCCGGGCAACCGCCTGCGCGTCGCTCTCACCGGCTTGACCATGGCCGAGTACTTCCGCGACGAAGGTCGAGACGTTTTGATGTTCATCGACAACATCTACCGCTACACCCTGGCAGGAACCGAAGTCTCGGCACTGCTGGGCCGCATGCCGTCTGCCGTCGGTTACCAGCCGACGCTAGCCGAGGAAATGGGCGTGCTCCAGGAGCGCATTACCTCGACCAAAACTGGATCAATCACGTCCATCCAGGCCGTGTATGTCCCTGCCGATGACCTGACCGATCCATCACCGGCAACGACCTTCGCTCACCTCGATGCCACCGTCGTATTGTCACGAGGTATTGCCGAACTCGGGATTTACCCCGCAGTGGACCCGCTGGACTCGACCTCTCGCCAGCTCGACCCGCTGGTCGTTGGTCAGGAACATTACGATGTGGCGCGCAAGGTGCAGGGCACGCTTCAGCGATACAAGGAACTCAAGGACATCATCGCGATTCTCGGAATGGACGAGCTCAGCGAAGAAGACAAGCAGACCGTTGCTCGCGCCCGGAAAGTCGAGCGCTTCTTCTCACAGCCATTCTTTGTCGCCGAGGTCTTTACCGGCTCGCCGGGCGTCTACGTCAGCCTGAAAGAAACCATCCGTGGCTTTAAGGGCATCGTCGATGGCGAGTACGACCATTTGCCGGAGCAGGCGTTCTACATGGTAGGCACCATCGACCAAGCGGTTGAGAAGGGTGAGAAAATGCTCGAGAAAGCCGCTTGACGACGTGCTGCGCGGCGGCTCAAGAGCTTACGTACTGATGTGCGTTGCGCGCTCGGGCCTTGCTCAAGACTTGCCAGAGACCAGATATCACGCAGTCAACGCTTGGTTGGTCGTCCTGAGATTTACGGAGTAAAAGAAGATGGCATCGACTATTCACTGTGACATCGTGAGTGCAGAGGCGGAAATTTTTTCCGGAGAAGCCTCTATGGTGGTGGTCAGCGGCGAGGAGGGTGAGCTGGGTATTGCACCACGCCATGCTCCCCTGCTGACACGAATTCGTCCTGGGCAGGTTCGAGTAATGTTGCCCAACGGCGAGGAGGAATTCTATTACGTCTCCGGTGGCATGCTGGAAGTCCAACCGCACGTGGTCACGGTCCTTTCAGACACCGCAGCTCGCGCTAGCGACCTGGATGAGGCCGCCGCTCTTAAGGCCAAGGAAGAGGCCGAAAAGGCGATCAAAGACCGTTCGGCCGGCATGGAAGTGGCCCAGGCCCAGGCCCAGCTCGCTCAGGCCGTCGCACAGCTCGCAGCTCTCGAGCGGCTACGCAAGAATTTATCGCGTTAAAGAGCGACGCCCGTTGCTGATGAGAAGCCCGGCCGAAGCCGGGTTTTTTTATGACCTGAATAAAATCTCCCAACCTGCTGCCCCAAGCGAAGCGGAGCCAAACTCAAGGAGCGGGCAGCGAGCAACGCCATCTTCTGCTTCTACGGAGGCTTGTATATCGCTTTACTTGTGGTGGTCTGTGGTGGTCCATAATGCGCGCCACTCCTTGACGTTTTCTTCCAGGGAACCAATTCAACGATCTGGTATTCTCATGAAGATAGGAGAATTAAAAGATGAAGAAACTTGAGGTAGCGCTCGTCCTCGCTTTCGGGCTCATTCTGACGGTCGGCTGTAGTAGCGGGGGCGGCATGCCGAGCAATGATCGATTGCTGTCTGCGTTTGCCGACGGCACAACGGGTCTTTGGGTGAGCGGGTATGGCACCATTGTGCGGCCCTTGGGATCTTCCGGCGAAAATCAGCGCTTCCTGGTCCGCGTAAACGGTGAACTTTCAGTGGTTGTTCGTCATCAGATTGGTGATCTGGGGCCAGTACCGGCAGATAGTGACGACATCATTGCGTTTCAGGGCAGGTATGAATTCCACGGTGGAGGAGGCGAGGTGATTCTTACCCACGCTGATGCGAGTAATCCCGGCGGCGGCGGCTGGATCGAATTCAACGGAGTTCGCTACCAATAAGCAGGTAGTCTGTAGATCAGGCCTGAAACCGATCGGTTTCAAGTCTTTTACCAGTCCCTAACGATGTTGCGATGACTTGCTGCCCGCGAATTCAGTCACCATTTCGATCGGGATAGGGCATCGGTTCAGCACCCTGAATTTCGCCGACGCGTGCCGACTCATGGATGTAGAGGTCCACGTCCTGTTCGAAGACAAGCGGACCAACCACCTCGACGTCCTGACCGATGTAGACCTCAGGCCGACTGCGAGTGTCGTTGACGTCTTTCACCAGGACTCTTCCAAGGATCTGCGTGCCGTCGCGTAAATCGATGGATCCGTTGCGAGTCTCTAGGCTGGCTGCAGTCGTGCCGGTCAGGCGAATGCTGCCGTTGGCAGTGCTGATACGCCCGGCCACATTGCTTCCGGTATTCAGGGTCACGGTGCCGTTGACCGACTCCACCTCGCCGCCGATCTGGACCGAGACGCCGCCGTTGATGTCTCCATTAATTGACGCGACGTCGCCGCCCACGGTGACCTCGTCGCCCAAAGCGATGCTGCCGTTGACTGATTCGACCTCACTGGCCGAAGATCCATCACCGATCCGGATGGAGCCGTTGACGTTTCCGACCTCGTTGACGGTGGAATTGCTGCCGATTCTAATTGATCCGTTGATGTTTCCGACGTCGCCATCCACGACCGCGTCATCACCCACCTCGACAGAGCCGTTGATGGTGGAGGCATCGCCGTCGTGGCTTGCGCCGTCCGCCACCTCGACCGAGGAGTTGATGTTGCAGCCAACTAACGACGCAAAAAGAGCCGTCAGAAGAACCAGAGTTACTAGGGGTTTTAGCGTGCGCATGTCATCCTCCATCTACAGATCCTGACTCAATTTTCACTGATTCAGTCGCATCTGACCAGTGTCGCTAGTCATGGCCCACATGGGGCGATGAGGCCAATGTTGCAAAGTCAAAAAGCTTACGATCACAGAGCTGCGAGGGACTGACCTTGGCCAGAGCACGAAAGATCGTCATCGTGCGCCCCGGCTGGGCTCGCTCCCATTCCTGCAGCATCTGTTTGATGTTCTGGCGCTGGAGATTCGGCTGGCTACCACACAGATTACAGGGGATGATGGGATAGGCCTGAGACTCGGCAAAGCGCTGCAGATCTCGCTCGAGACAATAGGCCAGCGGGCGAATCACGATATGCTGCCCGCAGTCACTCTTGAGCTTGGGTGGCATGGCGCTAAGTCTTGCACCGAAGAAAAGATTGAGAAAAAAAGTCTCGACGATGTCGTTCAAGTGGTGGCCCAGGGCAATCTTCGTCATTCCATGCTTTGCGGCAAATTCGTAAAGCGTCCCGCGGCGCAAGCGTGAGCAGAGGCCGCAGGTGGTCCTGCCTTCAGGAATTAGGCGTTTGACGACTGAATACGTGTCTTTCTCGATGACGTGCCACTCGATGCCGAGTCCTTCGAGATAGTTTGGGAGCACAGTGTCCGGAAAGCCCGGTTGTTTTTGATCAAGATTGACGGCCACCAGCTCGAAATCGACCGGAGCACTTCGTTTCAGGCTGATCAACAGATCGAGCATGGCATAGGAATCCTTGCCCCCGGACAGGCAAACCATGATGCGATCGCCGGGCTGGACCATGCAGTAGTCCGTGACGGCCTTGCCCACTTGCCGGCGCAAGCGTTTGTGGAGCTTGTCGATGTTATATTTTGATTTCCGCGGGTCAAGTCGGGGCATCGAGACAGCTCGTATGGGAATCGTGCTTGCGTCAGACATGGTATGTCCCTGTTTGTAGATCAGTCGTTGATCTGTTGTACTGTCGGAATTGTGATGCTGCCATTCTAATCATGACCATGGGCGAGACGGAAATTCGGAACCACATCAAGCAGTTGCTTGAGGAGCATCGGGATCTCGACGATGCGATAATGCAGATGGCGAGTAATCCGGCCACCGATCAACTTAAGTTGCGTCGTCTGAAGAAGCGCAAGCTGAGACTGAAAGATCAGATCGCCCGGTTCGAGTCGAAGCTTATCCCCGATCTGGGAGCTTGAATCTCCGCGGGCCTTCGCTTGCTCAATCGTCTTCGAGTTCGAGCGCGTCAGGGGCGATCTGAATAATCGTATGCCGGATTTCTTTACTTAGAATGAGCTTTGCATCGCGCGCCAGCTGTTCGAATTCGGTGGAATAGGTCAGGCGCCCCCCCTCGTCCTTCCCGAGCAGGCCGGTTTGCGACAGCGAGTCGATAAACTGTTTGAACAGAGTTCGATCCGAGAATTCCGGCGCCTCAAATTCGTGCAGGAGGGAAATTCTCTGAGCACAGAAGATACAGAGCCGTTCCAGCTGTGGCCGAGTCAGTTTACCGGAGCCGTTCTTGGCCAGGACGGATGCCGTGATGAAATATCGCTCAAAGGTCTGCATAAGGGATGCGCCCAAGAGCCGCAGGTAATAGGCCTGATCGCTGCCACCCGAGGCGCGCTGAAGTGACTCGCCGCTCGACCTGAGAAGATCCAACTTGACCAGGGCATCGAGGCAGGATCCGATGACGGGCTCAAGGTCGTCATTTTCCCAAGGCAGAAACAGTTCTCTCTTGATGTAAGGATAGACGGTGCGCGTTAGCTTGCTAATTCGCTTGCGCCTAACGCTGCGGAAGTTGACGAAGCATGAAGCAATCCAGGCCGGCATGGCCAGGAGATGGGCCATATTGTTACGGAAATAGGTAAGCAGGACAGCGTTTTTGTCGTCTGTGCGGATAATGCTGCCAAGGCGATGCTCCTGGCGCTCGACGACACCCAGCTCGAGACCGTATTCAATGATCTGGCCTGGCGTCAACTCAGTGACCTCGATCCGATCGCTGAGCGCCGTAGCCTGCACGATCTCGATCAGCACCTCGATGACTCGCTCGAGATCGTCCTCGTCGAGCGCGTGCTTGCGGCTGGCCAGGAGTGCGGTCGCCAGCAGATTAATCGGGTTAACGTGCGCGGCTTGATTGATATTAACCATGATTTGATTGGCCAGATCGTTGACCATACCCGGTAGCCATACGGGCTTGCTGTCTGGCTTGAGCGCCTGTTCTCTCCAGCCGGAATGGTGCTGATCGAGCAGCTCGTCGAGGCGTACCGGTTCCCCGAAGCTGACCACAGCCTCACCGTAGTTCTTGCGCAGAATGTTGATCAAGTTCTTGAAATCGGACAGAGATTCCTGCTTCTTCTGCCGGCCGGACAGTTCATGAATGTATGAGCTGCCTTCAGCCAGTCGCTCATACCCGATGTAGACCGGCTGGAACAGTACGGGCCGTTTTCGGTCGTGCAGAAAGGCTCGAACGGTAATTGAAAGCATACCCGCGCGCGGTGGCAGCAGTCGGCCGGTGCGTGAACGCGTGCCTTCGATGAAGTACTCCAGCGCCACTCCACGCGACAGGATCATCGACACATACTGATTGAAGACCGCCGCATACAGCGGCTGGGAGCGGAAAGAGCGGCGTAGAAAAAAAGCTCCTCCACGACGGAGCAGGGGACCGACTAGCGGCATGTTCAGATTGAGTCCAGCGGCGATATGTGGCGGGACAAAGCCCCTGTGATAGAGAATCCACGACAGAAGCAGGTAATCGATATGGCTGCGGTGACAGGGAACGTAAACAATTTCATGCTCATTTGCGGCTTCTCGGAATCGGCTGAAGTGATTGACTCGAACACCTCGATAGATCCGATTCCAGAACCAGTTCAGCATCAAATCGGCGATACGAATAAAGGTATAGGAGTAGTCGGCGGCGATCTCTTGCGCGTAAGCTCGAGCTTGCTCCTCGGCCTTTTCGATCGAAACATCGTCACGTCTGGCTTTCGCCGCGGCGGCATGCTGGACGCTGTCGCTCTTGACGACTTTCTCGACGAGCGTGCGTCGATGCGAGCGATCCGGCCCGATCGCCGAAGTCCGGATACGCTTGAATTGCACTCGCAGAATGCGACTTGCACGTCCCAGTGCTTGTTCGCCGTGCTCGGTCTCGTCCAGCAGCGCTTCCATATCAATCGGTTTCCCCAGCTGAACCATGGTGGCTCGACCGTTGACGATCGTTCCGAAAAGGCGGCGGAGGCGGCTGCCGATATCCCAGTTTTCGGAGAAAAGCACTTTGAACAGGCTATCTTCATTGTGTGGAGCCCGGCCGATCAGGACAGTGACTGGCACGATCTGGCAATCGGCGCGACCGCTGGCGGCGCTTTGCTGGATCAGGCGCCGAAGCATCGTAGAATGTCGACGTTTCTCCGGCCGGCGAATAAACAGGCCGCGGTAGCGCCGATTCGCGCCGAATGAACGCGGAAGGTCGATACCTTGGCTCTGCAGGGTCGAGAATGGACTTGGCCAAGCGAGATTCCTGCACACCTGATCGACGATCAATAAGGAGCTCAGGGCATACGTGTCAAGGACGTAGAACATCGGACGTTCGGGATCGATGCCTAGCTCTTCCAGATCTTCAGGGAGAATATTACTTCTGACCCACCAGTGCAGCACGCGTCGCAGCAAGCCGAGCCAGAGAAGCTGGGCACGCTGGAAGATGGACGCTGATGAGGTCGAGGGCACGTCGGTAATGGGGCTGAGTCGAGAACGAAGGCCGCAAGTTTAGCATCGAGTCCATCCCTGTCCGCGGTCGTTCAATCACGCTTGCGCTCCGTGGGCCGAAATGCAACGTTGGGTATCCCTTAGGGTCGCCCGGCTGGCTGCCGAATCTGCCTCAAACTCGCGAGGCCGCTGATCACGATGTCCTAAGGGCCCAAGAAAAAACCGGGCCCTGCAAGCAGCAAAGGCCCGGTTGAAATAGTCACCCACATTGGGATGTCGTGCTTAGTTGTTGTAGAGCTCGAAGGATACATCCGCGTGTCATCCTTGAGCTACAGATTAGCGCGAAACATGAAACTTATCAAGTATTCTTTAAGTGCTTCATAACCTATTGAAATACTGACTTATATCATCCTGTAGTTGTTCCGCGGCAGCCCTTGGGCTCGCTGCATCGCGAATTGGGCGGCCGACAACGATATAGTCTGCGCCGGCGGCGAAAGCCTGCGCAGCCGACAAGGTTCGCTTTTGCTCGTCAGGCCTCGCTTCGCGATTATCGACGGGCCGTATCCCAGGACAGACTACATTCAAGGCATGATCGACCGCCTGGCGCAGTGCGGCCGCTTCAAGTCCGGAGGAAATCACACCAGTACAGCCTAGCTCAAGGGCTCGACGGGCTCTTGCAAGGACCAGCGATTCAATATCGCAGTCGAAGCCGAGGTCATCCAGATCGCCGCGGTCCAGGCTGGTCAGGGCCGTCACTGCAAGAATTCCGATGTCTCCCCGCGCCGCCACGGCGGCCTCTAGCATGCTGTCGTTTCCGTGCACGGTCAGAAAATCAACGTCGTGCCTGGCCAATTGCGCAACTGCACGTCCCACCGTTGGCGGAATGTCGAAGAGTTTTAAATCGGCGAATATCCGCTTGCCCGCGTCTTTGAGTTCAGCAGCCAGGTGGAAGTATGCGCCACTCATAAACAACTCCAGCCCCAACTTGTAGAACTGAACGCTGGGCCCGAGTTCCCGAATGAAGGATCGAGCTCGCTCGACGTCAGGAACATCAAGGGCGAAGATTAGGCGCTCTTCATTCGGAATGGGCTTGGGCAGAAAGGGCTTGCTCATGAAAAAACTCCTGAATTCGAGGGCCGATCGTTTGTGGATAGTGCATGTGCAGGTGGTGGCCGCCTGGACAGGCAAACTGATGACGCTGACGCAGAGCGGCCAAGCGTCGTTCTAGCACCCGGGAGGCGACCAGGCCGCTAGGCGGGTCGGAGTAAACGTTAAGGACGTCGCACTGGATCGCGGCGATGATATCCAGGACCTGGGCTTCGGTGTAGCGCTGAGTGGACGGCCAGGTCAAGCGAACGTCGTGGCTCCAGATCAGTCCGCCGCCGGCCGGGCTCAGGCCGCGCTCTGCCAGGAGTGACGCAGATCGTTCATCGAGGTCACTGTGACGGGCACGCGCGGCAACCGCCGATGCCCGATCCTTGTGCTGCCGACGCTCTCGATCATGGCTGCCGCGGATGGCTTTTCGCCAGCCGCTTGCCGCTGCTTCAGAGGACGCCGATATCGGCCCCAGTCCTTCGATGTTGACCATCGAAATGACTCGATTCGGGCAGGCTGCAGCGATCAGGGTGGCGATTGCGCCGCCCATCGAATGGCCCAGCAGATGAAAATGATTCCACCCTAGCTGGTCAGCCGCGGCCAGCACATCGAAGACGTTGTCATCGAAGTGATAACGAACGCCGAGTGGCCGGCGTGCCGATCGGCCGTGGCCCGGTAGATCAAGAGCGACCAGATCGAGGTCTTCGACAAAAGGTGCCAACGGTGCAAAGCTCTGGGCGTTATCAAGCCAGCCGTGCAGGGCCAGCACCGGAATGTTGCCCTGGTTGTGCCGCAGGCCGGCCAGGCCGATACCGCTCCACTCAAAGGGCGTCACGCAACCGGTTCCAGGGTGGCGTAGCCGAGAACCAGCCACTTGGAGCCGGCGCTCTCGAAGTTGATTTGGACGCGCGCGTTGGCCCCCTGGCCTTCGATCGTCACGACGGTACCGAGTCCGAAGCGAGGGTGGCGAACCCGCGTTCCCAGCGCCAGGCCGTTTGCGTCCTGAGGTGCTCGCGCCTGCGCCCTGGCCGGTGCGACCTGCGTTGCGCTGGGCCGCAATTCCTCGACCAGCTCGGGGGGGATTTCGGCAAGAAATCGTGACGGGCGCGAGAAATTGGTCTGGCCGTGGATCATGCGGGACTCTGCGTGGGTCAGGAAGAGCTGGCGCATGGCCCGCGTCATGCCGACATAGGCAAGTCGGCGTTCTTCGGCGAGTCGACCCGGTTCCTCAACTGATTTCTGGTGCGGGAACAGGCCCTCTTCCATACCCGCCATGAAGACCAGCGGAAATTCCAGGCCTTTGGCCGAGTGGAGCGTCATCAGCTGAACGCAATCCTGCCAGCGCTCGCCCTGATGCTCTCCGGCTTCGAGCGCTGCCTGTGACAGAAAGGACGCGGTTGGACTCAGGCCGGCCTGCTCGTCCTCGAACGGCTGAGCATAGCTCTCGGCCGCTCGGACCAGCTCTGCTAGGTTTTCCTCGCGTGCTTCAGCGCGATCCGACGGCTCGCGCGACTCGTACCAGGCCACCAGCTCGGCGCGCTTGACGGCAGCCTGCATGCTTTCGCCCAGCGAGGCGTCAGCGAGCTGTTGGGTCAATTCGCCGATTAGCGAAAGAAACGAGGCCACAGCATTTCCAGCTCGCGCCGTAAATCCGCCGCGTTCGCACAGGCCTCGCGCAGCCTCGAAAAGAGATTGGTTCTGGTGACGGGCCTGGTCCCGAATCAGCGCCACCGTTCGCTCGCCGATGCCGCGAGCGGGCAGGTTGATGACCCGCTCGAAGGCTGGGTCATCATGCGGATTGTGGATCAGGCGCATGTAGGCCATAGCGTCCTTAACCTCGGCGCGCTCGAAGAACCGCAGGCCTCCGTAAACTCGATACGGAATGTCTTCGCGCAGCAGCGCCTGCTCGAACAGCCGTGATTGTGCGTTCGATCGATACAGGATGGCGCATTCCGAGGCGCGCCCGCCCTGCTCAATCCAGTCCTGTATTCTCGAGATAACGAATTCGGCTTCCTCATCGGCATTGAACGCCGAAAAGATCTTGAGCTGATCGCCCTTCTCGCCGTCGGTCCAGAGGTTCTTGCCCATGCGCTCGCTGTTGTGGTCGATCACGCGGTTGGCGGCCTCGAGAATCGTCGATGTGGAGCGGTAGTTCTGCTCAAGACGGACCATCTGGGGTGAAAAGTCGCGATCGAAATGAGTGACGTTCTCGACTTTAGCGCCGCGCCAGCCGTAGATCGACTGGTCGTCGTCTCCGACCACGAACAGCTGGTTCTTGGCGCCGGCCAGAAGCCGGATCAGCGCGTACTGCAGAGTGTTGGTGTCCTGGAATTCGTCGATGAGGATGTGGCCGAATCGTTCCTGGTAATGGGCGCGTCGGGCATCGTTGTCACGCAGGAATTCCAGAGTGCGCAGCAACAGCTCGGCGAAGTCGATCAATCCTGATCGTTCGCAGTAGTCCTGATAGAGACGATAGATCTGGACCTGCTGGGCCTGAAAGGCATGATCGAAGCACTCGATGCTGTCGGGGCGCCGGCCCTCTTCCTTATGATGGTTGATGAAGCTCTGCATCTGGCGCGCGGGAAACTCGCCTTCATCGATTTCAGCGTCCCGGATAACTCGACGAATCAGGCGGTATTGGTCGTCGGAGTCGAGAATCTGGAACGTGTCGGGCAGACCGACCTCCTGCGCATGCATCCGCAGCAGGCGGTGACAGATCCCGTGGAATGTACCAATCCACAGTCCATCCGGTCGCAGATTGAGCAGTTGACCCACTCGATTGCGCATTTCGCCCGCCGCCTTGTTCGTGAAGGTGACGGCCAGTAGACCCATCGGCGATACATGGTGGACCTGGATCAGCCAGGCAATCCGGTGGACCAGCACGCGCGTTTTGCCAGACCCGGCGCCGGCCAGAACCAGGATGTGCTCGTCGCCGACCGTGACGGCTTCGCGCTGCGGATCGTTAAGCTGGTCAAGCAGGTGGGAAACGTCCATAAACTCTCAGCCCGTCGCTAAGTTGATGGACCGCACGACAAGATTCATGCTGGATCCGTGATCGCTCGGTGGCCGATGTCATCGCGATAGAAGCTGCCCTCAAAGTGAACCGTCCTGACGGCATCAAGCGCGGCTTGACGGGCTTCCTCTACGGTATTGCCGAGGGCGGTGGCGCACAGCACTCGGCCGCCGCTGGTCACCACCTGACCCTGGCCATCGAATCCGGTGCCGGCATGGAAGATCTTGGTCTGGCTTGGCGCGTCATGGTCAAGACCCGCAATCGGGAAGCCTTTGGCATAGCCCTCCGGGTAGCCGCCGGAGGCCAGAACGATCCCTAGCGCAACTCGCTCATCCCAATGCAGCGTCAGGTTCTGCAAATCACCGTTCAGAGTCCGTTGCAGGACTTCGACCAGATCGGACCGCAGACGCAACAGCACAGGTTGGGTTTCCGGATCGCCGAAACGCACGTTGAATTCCAGGACCTTTGGACCCGTAGCGGTCAGCATGACCCCAGCGTAGAGGAAGCCGGTAAAGTCATGCCCGTCGGATGCCATGCCGGCCAGCGTGGGGCGAATGATCTGGTCCATGATCTGCGCGTCGACCTCGTCGGTGACGACGGGCGCCGGTGAATAGGCCCCCATGCCACCGGTATTAGGTCCGGCATCACCCACATCGCGACGCTTGTGGTCCTGGCTGGTGGCCATGGGAACGACCTCCTGGCCGCGAGCAATTACGATGAAGCTCGCTTCTTCGCCGGTCAGAAACTCCTCGACCACCACGCGATGACCGGCTTGACCGAAGGATTGCCCAGACAGCATGGCGCTCAGCACTGACGTGGCGGTTGCAAGGTCCTCGGCGATGACTACGCCCTTGCCTGCAGCCAGTCCGTCGGCTTTGAGGACCAGGGGAAAGCCGATGTCTTCGACCAGCGCCAGCCCGGCCTCGAGGCTTTCGGCCACCCCGTAGCGCGCGGTCGGAATGCCGTGCCGGGCCATAAAATTTTTCGCGAATGCTTTCGATGATTCAAGTTGCGCAGCAGCCGACGTCGGGCCGAAACAGGCCAGGCCTGCGGCATTGAAACGGTCGACCACGCCGGCGGCCAGCGGTGCCTCGGGACCAATGATGGTCAGGTCGATCGCTTCCTGCTGCGCCAGCTGCAGCAGGCCGTCAACGTCTTCGGCCGCAACTTCGACGTTTCGACACTTGGCTTCACGGGCCGTGCCGGCATTGCCTGGGGCGACCAAAACCTCGGTGACCTGGACAGACTGCGCGGCCTTCCAGGCCAGGGCGTGCTCACGGCCACCGCCGCCGACGACAAGGACTTTCATGGGGCATCACTCAGGTTTGCGCAACTATCGTATTGTAGCCCGGCTTTTGCGGCATTCGGGTCGTTGCCGGCCAATGCAACCCGGCGAGCGGAAACTCTGATCAGATCGTGTCGCTGGAGCCGAGCTGTCAGTGCCTGAAGTGTCGCTGCCCCGTCATGACCATCGCGATATCGTGGGCATCGCAGGCATCAATCACTTCCTGATCACGCATCGAGCCGCCGGGCTGAATAACACAGCGTACCCCCTGCTTCGCCGCTGTTTCGATGCTGTCGGCAAACGGAAAAAATGCATCAGATGCCATCGCGGCACCAGAAAGCGACAGGCCGGCGTCCTCTGATTTAAGCGCACCGATGCGGGCGGCGTCGACTCGGCTCATTTGCCCGGCCCCGATACCCACAGTGGCGCCGTTCTTGGCGTAGACGATGGCGTTGGAGCGCACCATGCGAACCACCGCCCAAGCCACCTTGAGATCCGATAATTCGGTGGGGTCCGGCGCTCGCTTGGTCACCGTTTTCAGGGTCAGCTCGGCTCGAACCCGATCGGGCTCCTGCACCAGCCAGCCGCCGTCGATCGCCTTGATCTCGAGCTCGTGGTCTACGGCGGGGTTGGGCAACAGGACTCGCAGGTTCTTCTTTTCGGCCAGCACGGCGCGTGCATGGTCGGTCACTTCGGGCGCGATCACGACCTCAAGGAAGCGCTCAGTCAGTGCTTCGGCCAATTCCAGATCGAGGGGCCTGTTGATCGCAACGATGCCGCCGAATGCCGAAACGGGGTCACAGGCCAGGGCGCTCTGCCACGCCGTTTCAACACGGTCCGCCGTGGCCACCCCGCAGGGGTTGGTGTGTTTCACGATGACGCAAGCGGGCTGATCGTCGCCGAGCAGCTTCAGGCCAGACCACGCCGCGTCGGCGTCGAGAAGATTGTTGTAAGACAGCGCCTTGCCCTGAAGTGGCTCGGTGCCGGCCAGCCCGGCCTTGCTCTGTTGGCCGTGGCGATAGACGGCCGCCGCCTGATGCGGGTTCTCGCCATAGCGAAGAGCGTGCGTGCGTTCTAGCGCTAGATGAAGGGTCGCTGGCAGAGGCTCATCGTCAAGCTGTCCTGCCAGGTACTGACTGATCTGGCCGTCGTAGGCCGCGGTCTGAGCAAACCCCTTCATCGCCAGTCTGCGCCGCGTGTCCAAAGACGGTTGCCTGGGCAAGCTGGCGATGACGTTGGGATAGTCAGCCGGGTCGACCAGTAGGGTCACGTGCGGGTGATTTTTGGCCGCTGCCCGCAGCATGGCCGGCCCACCGATATCGATCTGTTCGACCGCCTCTTCGAGGCTGCAATCTGGACGCGCAACGGTCTCGGCGAAGGGGTAAAGGTTGACTACGACCAGATCGATCGCCTCGATGCAATGCTCGCTCATCACGGCTTCATCTTCGCCTCGACGGGCAAGGATGCCGCCATGAATCTTAGGCTGAAGCGTCTTGACGCGGCCGCCCATGATTTCGGGAAATCCGGTAAAGCTGCTGACCTCAGTGACCTCGATGCCGGACTCTCGCAGGGCCTGTGCCGTTCCGCCCGTTGACAGGATGCGCCAGCCTGCTTGAATCAGAGCCAGTCCAAGATCGCAAACGCCGGACTTGTTGGATACGCTGATTAGTGCGGTCGGTGTTGAAGACATGTTTTAAGTCCAGTGCTTTGCTACAGGACTCATTGCTAGAGCCCGTAGCGTTGAATTCGGGTCCGCAGAGTCGCGCGGGTGATGCCTAGAATTTGGGCAGCGCGAGACTGATTGCCGCCCACGTGCGCCAGCACAGTCTGAATCAGCGGACGCTCGACTTCCTTGATGATCAAGTCATACAGGTTATCCGGCGGTGTGGAGCCCATGTCCTCCAGATATTGCTCGACCGCTTGTTGGACGTGCTGATTCAGGCAGGTGGCTTGGCTGGAGGACGTCGCTTTCAAGAAAGATCCGAATTCAGTCAGGTGGTGGTAGCGTCGCGCCTGGACAAAGACCGCGACAGGACAAAAACGATAGCACAGCCCCGCCGGCTCGATCAGAGCGATTTCAATCGGCACTATGATCGAATCGGTACCAGGATCGAATCGGTACTAGAAGAAGCGAAAGTCGAAGCCCGCAGGCAGGGTGGTGCCGACGACGAATTCAAAAATCACTGGAACAATGACCTCAGTGGGCATGCCAAGCTCGGCGTTTTCAGGATTGACTAGATAATCGCCAGGCTGCAAGCGTCGAACGCCGAGAACTTGTTGGCTTCCGTCGTAGAGCCTGACTTCGAGAACGGGCCAGCGGAGCCGTTCCTCTGAGCGGTTTCTGAGTGTTGCGCTGACAATGACAGCGTCATCAAGGGTGGGGTGGCGATGCATGTCACGCGACGTGATTTGGATTGCCTGGAGAGGGTCACCGGAGGCCATCGGATCGGTCGCCGTTCCGATCCATCGCTGCAGCGCGGAGTCTGAGCTGGTCATCAGCAAGGCCAGCTGGGCCAGCAGGGCGACGGACAATACGATGCCCGCGATTCCCCAGGCTGGCGAGACCGCCTGAGTGTCCGCGTAGAGCGGAGGCAAATTCAGCGCCGGACCGGATTCTGGGCTATCCGTGGCTGCCGGAATCGGCTCCCAGAGGTCGCCATCATCGACGTTTACGCCCGGCAGTTCGGGTTGTTCAATTGCCCGATGGTCCAGCATCGGGGGCATGCCGGCACCGCTCAAGGGTAGTTCGTCGGTGCTCGGGTGGTTTTCGAACAGTGAGCTGAGGGAATTGAAGGTGTTTCCACAGTGGCCGCAGCGAACCACTCCGGAGGCTTCGGCCAGGCGTTTCGCGTCCAGCTCGTACACCGACTGGCAGCTTGAACAGCGGGTGTACATGGCTTCCGGTCAGCCGGTGGATTCGTCGCTTAGCTGGCGATAGCGCTCCAGCTCAGCCATGAAGCGCTCGCGGATTTCGAGCTCTTGCTGGGCCATGCCGGCCAGGTTGGCGCGAAGACTGGCTATTTCCGCCCGCGCTTGCTCGATATTTTGGTTCAGATCGGCAGGTACATTGCCGCCGTCGCGAACGATCTGAGCTGCGCGACGCACCATCGATTCGAAACGTTCAGAGGCCAGTTCGAGTGATGCCTCGATCGTGCCGCGCTGAGTGTCCAGGCTGTCGACTTGGCGCTCCATCTCGTCGAGCAAATCCTGTTCCGAACGGTAAGAATTGAGCAGCATACGGTCGCGCGTTTCCTGCCGCTGTCTTTCTGCGTCGAGCTCGGCTTGCCGCCGCTGCTCTTGTCGCAGCGCGGCCCGCTCCTCGGTGGTTAACGCGCGCTCGATGCGCTCGATGACGGTACCATTCGGCCCGATTCGTTCCCAACCGAAGTTCCGGTATTCGGGCGGCACCATATTGCCGTGGTGTACTTCACCGTTCTCGTCAACCCACCGATAAACGTCCTGAGCGTTCAACAGACTGGGCAGGAAGATGATCAGACATAAGAGTGTTCGTGGATTCAACATATCGGAGACCCGTATCGTTCAGACTCCAAATTGCTTTTGGTAGTCCAGCATAGCAGACCTGTCGGCACCTGCAATCTCCTGATCCTGTAGCCAGCCTAGCATCTCGTTAAGTGTGGCCACGGAGATGACGTTAATGCCCGAATCGCGCACCGCTTGCACGGCCGACCGATCGTCGAGGCCGCGCTCCTGGCGGTCCAGGGCGATCGCTACCGCCGCTGGCCGTGCACCGTGGGATTCGATAATTTCCCTGGATTCTCGGATCGATGTGCCGGCCGAGATGACGTCATCCACGATCAGGACCCTTCCTGCAATCTCGGCACCGACGATAGTGCCGCCTTCGCCATGATCCTTGGCTTCCTTGCGGTTGAACGCAAACGGCAGGTTCCGACCAAAATCCGTCTGCATGCGCACGGCGATCGAGGCAGCCAGCGGAATGCCTTTGTACGCTGGACCGTAGAGCATGTCGAATGGAACGTCGCTGGCACAGATGGCCTCAGCGTAACAGCCAGCCAGTTCGTGCAGGCCTGCCCCATCCGAAAACAAACCTGCATTGAAAAAATAGGGACTGACACGCCCGGACTTCAGCTCGAATTGGCCAAAGCGCAGTGCCTGATAGTCAAGCGCAAGCTCGAGAAAACGATCGGTCCATGAATTTCTCATAGCGCTAGTGTAAATCCCCCAACAAGCACAAATCTAACCTACCTGACGTTTCGATTCGTACAGGGGTGCTGGGTTCCTTTGATTTGTCGATATCTTGCCTGAGTCGCTGGGGAAGAAACTCTCAACAACCCGATTCGGGGCGGTCCTGATTGAAGTTCTGGTGTCGACGCTGCGGCGATCGTTCACCGGCGCTCTGGAAACTCCGGATTACGGGTCGATGACCGGTACACTACCGGCACACTTGACCGCAATCAGCTCTTCATGCGCATCATCACCCTCAACGCCAACGGCATTCGAGCCGCCGCACGCAAAGGCTTTTTCGACTGGCTGAAGAAGCAGGAAGCTGACCTCGTTTGTATCCAAGAGACCAAGGCTCAGCACTGGCAGCTGACCGATCGTGATTTCTTCCCGATCGGCTATCACTGTTTCTACCATGACGCGGAAAAAAAGGGGTATTCCGGCGTCGCGCTGTATTCAAAGCACCAGCCGGTGCGAGTGGTCTACGGACTCGGCTGGGACGAGTTTGATTGCGAAGGTCGCTGGCTTCAAGCCGATTTCGAACATCTCAGCGTGGTCTCGCTCTATCTGCCTTCCGGCACCTCGAAAGATGAGCGCCAGCAGTTTAAATATCGCTGCATGGAGCGTCTCCATCCGCACCTCGAAGAACTCGCCGGTCAGGACCGCGACTGGGTGATTTGCGGCGACTGGAACATCGCCCATAAGGAGATTGACCTGAAAAACTGGAAGGCCAATCAAAAAAATTCGGGGTTTCTTCCCGACGAGCGAGCTTGGCTCGATGAGGTTTTCGGGCCCGTCGGCATGGTCGACGCCTTCCGGCGAGTGGACCCCGAACCCGATCGCTTCACGTGGTGGTCCCAGCGCGGACGGGCTCGCGAAAATAACGTCGGCTGGCGAATTGACTATCAGGTGGCAACGACCGGTCTGGCTAAGCGCGCGCGAAGCGCCGAAATCTACACCGATGAGAATTTTTCCGATCATGCGCCGCTGATCATCGACTACGACGATGGCTGAAACGGTGCCCAAACCGGGATTGAGAGCGCTGATTCTGGCTTGGCGAGACCGCCGACTCGGCGCGATCTTCGTGCTCGGCATGGCATCGGGCTTTCCATGGGTTCTGATCGGTTCGGCGATGTCGGCCTGGCTGGAGGAGCTGGGGATCAGCCGCAGCGCGATCGGATTTCTGGGCGGCGTCGGCATCGCCTATGCCCTCAACTTTTTGTGGGCTCCGTTTCTTGATCGCTATCGACCGTGGCTATTCGGTCGCCTCGGTCTGCGTCGCAGCTGGATCGTGCTGACGCAATGCCTGCTGCTGGTATTCACCCTGATGATGAGTTTGATTGACCCGGGTGCCAACCTTCAGCTGACCGGCATGGTGCTTCTGTCGATCGCCGTGGCCTCGGCGACCCAAGACGTGGCCATTGATGCCTACCGCGTCGAATTGATCGAGCGCTCGGACCAGGCGAGGATTTCCTATGGTGCGGCCATGGCCACCTCGGGGTGGTGGACCGGCTATGGCCTGCTGGGCGCCCTGCCGTTCTTGCTGGTCGATGGCCTGGACGGTGGTTGGACCACGGTTTACCAAGGCCTGGCCCTGGTCTGGCTGCTTTTTATCGCTTTTGTCTTGGCGTTTGCGCCGATGCCCGAGCGAGTGTCCTCACTGCAAGATGGGCGATCCACCTCGGTCAGCCACCGGCTGTTGCAGACCGTTGTTGGGCCTCTCAAGGACTTCTTCGTTCGCAATGGCCTGGCGCTGGCGCTCTCGCTTTTGGCTTTCGTGCTGCTGTTCAAGGTGGGAGAGGCGTTCCTCGGACGAATGTCGATTGTCTTCTACAAGGAAATCGGTTTTAGCAATTCCGACATTGGCACGTATTCGAAGCTACTCAACTGGTGGGTCACCGTGGTGTTTTCGATTCTAGGCAGCCTGGTTAACGCCCGTTTCGGCATTCTCAAGGGGCTGGTGGTTGGTGGACTGGCGATGGCGGCAACCAATTTAATGTTTGCCTGGATGGCCGTGGCCGGTCCGCAGACCTGGCTCTTCGCCTTGACCGTGATCGTCGACGGATTTACCGCAGCGCTCGGCACCGTCGCCTTCATGGCCTTCATCACCCTCCTGACCAGTCATTCCTTTAGTGCGACGCAGTATGCGCTACTGGCCTCGATCGGCAACCTGGGCCGCACTACGCTGGCGTCATCCTCGGGCTGGCTCGTCGATCAGCTCGGCGGCAATTGGGCGCTGTTTTTCATCCTGACCGCGGTGGCGGTCCTCCCGAGCATGCTGCTCCTGTGGTGGCTGGCTCCGACGCTTCGGGAACGCTATCCGGATGCTTTCGGTCGAGGCGCGCGGCGAGGTGACGGACAGGCCTGAGCGGTTTGTCACTTCCGAGTCGGTCCGGCATTATGGCGATTGGATATGCCCTCACCTTCGATTTTTAGGACTGTCAAGGACGCCCATGAAGCTTGATTCACCGTTCATTCGCCTGCCCTACCGTTTCGATCCAGATGCAGTCATGGCTGAGGTCAGTGCCCTGCCAGAATCCCTCTGGCAACCGCATCCAAGATCTTGGGAGGGCCATGACGTTATCGCTCTGATCAGCGCGGATGGGGCGGATGATCTGACTCGATTCGAGGGCGAGATGCGTGCGACCGAGAATCTAGATCATCTACCGACCATCCAGCATCTGCTGGCTGCACTTGATACCGTCCTCGGCCGAGCGATGCTGGTCCGGGCCGCCCCCGGCAAGGATGCGCCGCGCCTGGTCGATGCCGGATCCTACTGGCATCGCCGAGTGCGCGTTGTCCTGCCGATCCAGTCCGAAGCCAATGTCGCCTGGGCCGTTGGCCAGGAATTGCCGCAGTGCATTCCGCCGGGTCAGTCCTGGGTTATCGATGGCTGGCAGGGCTATCAGCACAAAAATCCGTCTGACCAGGCCCTGATTTATCTGATTGTCGATACGGTAGGCTCAGCGGCGTTCTGGTCCACGGTCAACAGCGCTGATCGACCGCTCGATCACGAGCGTGAGTCCTTGATGAGTCCGCGCCAGGTGCGGCTCGGCGACCAGCCGAAATCGCTCGAGGCGGAGACCATCCGCAGCCCGCGGGTAATGTCGCCCTGGGAAATGGAGAGCCTGGTCAACAGCGTCATGCAGGATCTTCGCTCTGTCCTGCCAGCAGACGCCCCGCATCTGCCGAAGCTTGAGTCGGCGCTGAGTCAGTTCATGCGTCAGTGGCAGGGCGTTCACGCCCGCCACGGCGAAGATGAGGCTGGCGATGCCGCCTATCAGCAGGCACTCGATCAGCTGGTGGCCCAGGCCGCCATGTTTGCTGGTGTGTGGAAGCTGCCCAACGGCCTCGACGCGGCCGAGATGCTTTACCAGACCGTGGTTCTAGGGGCGCTAAAAGATGCCCAAGGTCAGCCGGTGGTGATTCTGCCGCCTGGTGCCAAGGAGCGGCAAGCCCAGGTCGCTAGGCAGCGTGCACTGCAGGCCAGCCAGACCCCGTCCCAGAGCCCCGCGCGCCAGGGCAGTGAGGGCAAAGGAGAACCTCAGGCTGCTGCGCCGCCGGACGTCAATGCCCAACCTCAGCGCGCTCCCTCAGGAATGCACGCAGGCGGACCCGTGCAACAGACTGAGACTGCGCTGCCTTCCCCCCAGCCTCAGGGTACCCAGCCCCAGCAGAACAACGCTCAGGATCCGGCGAGCTCACCGCTCAGGAGCGTTCACACCAAAAGTCTGCCCGAGCTTCTACGGCAGGCGGCCAGTTCGGTCCTGGTATCAACCTATCAGGCGGGCAAACTGGTCATTCTTCGAGAAGACCAGGGCAAGCTCAACACCCATTTCCGTGTCTACAACCGACCCATGGGCATGGCTTGCGACCGTGCCCGTCTGGCGCTCGGCACGGCGCTGACCATCGAGCACTATCGCAACATGCCGGAGGTCGCCCGCAAGCTCAATCCGCCCGGCAAGCACGACACGGCCTTCATGCCGCGGCACGGCCACGTCACCGGCAATATCGATATCCACGAGATGGCCTTTGCCGGCGACGAGCTCTGGGTCGTCAACACCCGCTTTTCCTGTCTGTGTACCCTCGATGAGCAACACAGCTTCGTTCCCCGCTGGCGCCCCTGGTTCGTTTCCGGCTACGCCGCCGAGGATCGCTGCCACCTCAACGGTCTCGAAGTCGTTAACGGCAAGCCGAAATACGTCACGGCCCTCGGAACGTCCGACACGGCTGGCGGCTGGCGCGAGAACAAGGCCGGGGGCGGCGTGCTGATCGATGTCGAAGCCAATGAATTCGTCTGTCGCGGCCTGTCCATGCCGCATTCGCCGCGCTGGTATCAGGACAAGCTCTGGGTCCTGGAGTCCGGCAACGGCTCCCTGGCAACGGTCGATCCCAAGACCGGCGCCCTGGAGACCGTCGCCGAGCTGCCCGGCTTTACCCGCGGCCTGGATTTCATCGGCCCCTATGCCTTCGTCGGCCTGTCTCAGGTCCGCGAATCCGCAGTGTTTTCCGGCATCTCCCTGACCGAGCGGGTCAGTGAACGCAGCTGCGGTGTCTGGGTCGTCGACATCCGCTCCGGCCAGATCGTCGCTTTCCTCAAGTTCGAGGACGCCGTCCAGGAGGTCTTCGCGGTCTCGGTGCTGCAGGGCATCCGCTTCCCCGATGTGCTGACGACCGCCGACGCGGCGGTGGGTATGAGCTATGCCCTGCCCGACGAGGCGCTGAAGGAAGTGGTTCAGCCGACGCACGAGGCCGCGACGCCCGCTAGCGGGGCGGGCGATGAGTCGTCCGCTTCAGGGCTGCCCGCTGACGGCGCCTACCAGTAGGCGATCGCCTGCGCTTGCCATTGGGGCGGCCGTCAGTGAGCCCTTGACCTCACCGGGCGCCGGGACGCATCAGCGCCCGCGGGTTCTGTTCGGCCAGCGCGGCGAGCTGCTCGTCGCTGAGCTCGTTCAGCATCGACCGCCACCAGTTCAGCTCGAGCTCCTGCAACGATTGCTGGGTCATGGCGCGCTGCTCAATCACTTCTAGGATGCCCGATCGGTCGCCGTCTCGAACCGAGGCCATCAGTGAACGCTGCTGGTTCCCGAGCTGCTGGCGAAAGGACTCGCGCTGCTCTTCGAACTGCAGCTGGGCCTGAGTCAGGGCCTCGGCCTGGGCGTCGGCGAGTCCGATCGAATCCTGCAGGTCCTCATCGGCCCACCAGCGGCTTCGCTCCAGCATGCGCTCGCGCGTCTGAACGCGAAGGCTGTCGCCATCGGTGCCGCGTTCGGCCATCATCTGGGCGCGGCGTTCGCGCATTTGCTCTCGCACGGCCGTGCCGTCCCCGCCTTCGCCCTCCGCTTCGCGCTCAGCCCGGCGTGCTTCACGCCGCTCGCGCATGGCTTCCATCAGAGCCTCGCGCTGCTCAGGATCACGCATAGCATCGCGCAGTGCAGCCGGATCCCCGGCCAGGCGCTGCAGTGTTTCATTGCCGCTTGTTACAGGCCGAGGCTCAGGAATCGATTCGACGGTCCGCGTTTGTGTGCCTTCGCTCGAGGCCGCAGGTTGCGGGCCAGGCTCGGGTTCCTGGCTGCAAGCCATAAGTATGGCGCTGAACGTCAGGATCAAAAGGCTGTGTTTTAGCATGATCTACCTTTGCATTGTTTTTTCAATTATTGACCTTGAGTCCGCTGATGTCTATGGCTCCATCCACGGCGGGAACAGTACCGCCAGGGTCGGCAAGCAGATAGCCTAATGACAGCGTGATCGTTCCGGTAAGCGCCGTCATATCGATGACATCGGCACCGCTTCCCGCACTGCAGCTTGACACTGCCGACAGCTCAACCCCGAGAGTGGCCTATTCTGGCTCGGCCTGTCGAAGGCGATAGGATGTGGCTATTCGGCATCAAGCTGAGTAAATCGCGCCCAAACAGACACTTTTTACGGCTCCTGTGACCGGTGCTGTGGCCAGCCGAACGCCCGCTAATCGCTGTGCCGCCAGCCAGGCGAATAGAACGGATTCAACGTGGTCGGCCGGCAGGCCATGGCCGTCGGTCGCCTCAATGGGCAGGCCGTTTAGATGCGATGAGATGCGTCTTACCATGTCGTGGTTATGAACGCCTCCCCCACAGATCAACACGCGGTCGAGCTTGATGTCTGAAAGCGGAGCCGCCAGAGATCTAGCGCTGAACTCGGCCAGCGTGGCTTGGATGTCTTGCGGACGGTCCTTGGCCCAGGGCGGCAGACAGTGCTCGAGCCATCGAGTGGAGAAATATTCTATCCCCGTACTTTTTGGGGGTGGTTTATCAAAATACGGGTCGTCGAGTAGCTGATGCAGCCACGCTTCATCAATCGTGCCATTGGAGGCCCATTGGCCTTGATGGTCGAATCGGTCTGGATGGTGCCTGCGATACCAAAGGTCCAGAAAACAGTTGGCTGGGCCGCTGTCGAAGCCAGCCTGAATTGCATGATCTATCAGCAGCGTGATATTCGCAATTCCGCCCAGATTAATAACTGCCCGCCGTTCCCCATCCTGACCCAACATTGCTGCATGAATCAGCGGTGCCAGCGGTGCACCCTGACCGCCGGCGGCGACGTCGGCGCGGCGGAAATCAGCCACAGTGGTAACGCCGGTGATTTCGGCAATACGGCTAGGGTCGCCGATCTGCAGCGTGTGCGGGGGGGCGGCGTCGACCCGGTGCAGCACGGTTTGCCCATGGGATCCGATTGCGGCGATATCCTCCGGCATCAGTCCGCAGGACTCGATGACAAGAAGGGCCGCTTCGGCTAGCGCGTTGCCCAGCAGCGCATCGAGGCGGCCCAAATCCGCCAGCGCAAAGCGGTCCGGCTCCTGTCGCAACTGATCCAGCTGCTGTTGGATTGCAGAATCGAACGGCCGGGTGGATGGCCCAAGGACCCTCGGAGTGCGGTAACTAAAGTCGACCACCACCGCGTCGATACCGTCCATGCTGGTCCCCGAGATCAGACCGACATAGAATTCGGACATTAGCAGGTGGGATTGCTGCAGTCGGCCGATCCGGCTTGCGCGATCTGCACCGAAGGGTCGGGATTGAGGGCCTGAAGCTGGGCCAACAGGCCTGCGCTGTAGTCGCGGAATCGGTCCATGTGCTCTGCCGGCAGCGGGTTGGCCGGCGGCAGATCGACGGTGCGTGGGTTGCGGTGCACACCGTTGAGCAGGAACTCATAGTGCAGGTGTGCACCGGTCACGCGCCCGGTCGCTCCGACCCGACCGATGGTCTGGCCCTGGCGCACCCGATCGCCACGGCTCACCTGGCGTCGCGACAGGTGGAGGTACTTGGTGACGATGTTGTTGCCGTGCTGGATGAACACGTGGTGGCCATTGAGGTTGTCGTAGGCCGATGTGATGACCCGCCCGTCTCCGGCCGCCCAGACTGGCGTGCCCACGGGCGCACCGTAGTCGGTGCCGTTGTGGGGACGAATGCGCCGAGTGACCGGATGGAAACGTCGGGGGTTGAAGTTCGAAGTCACGTAGGAAAAATTGAGCGGCGCTCGGAGAAACGCTTTCCTCATCGGGCGGCCGTCGGGCGCGAAATAGTCCGGACCATTGCCCGCATCGAAGCGGACCGCCTCGAAGGCATCTCCCTGGTTCACGAAGCGAGCCGCCAAGATATCGCCGTCGCGCAGGAACTCGCCGTCGCGCCAGATTTGTTCGTACACCACCGCGAACTGGTCGCCTGCGCGAATATCCAGGGCGAAATCGACGTCCCATCCAAAGATCGCGGCCAGGCGCATGGTCATGTTGTCGCTCAGGCCGGCGCCTTTTGCCGCATTGAACAGCGAACTGCTGATCGTTCCACTGGCGTCAATCACGCGATGATCGAGCGCGCGCGACTCGATCCGGCTAATCAGGCCGTCGTCCTGACGCTCGATGAACAACCAGTTCTGCTCGTCCAATTCGGCGCGGAGGGCGCGGAGCTCTCCCTCAGCGTCTAGATCAAAGGCAAACTGATCGCCCGGGCGAATACGGGCGAGGCCGGAGGTGGTTTCATCCAGATTGACAATGTTGTGCAGAAGGCCGGCTCCCAGCGACATCTTCCTAAAAATACGGTCCAGGGACTGACCCGGCTCGACTTCGACCAACATCCAATCGCGGCTCTCCGGGGGGAGTTCGGCCCCCTGTTCAACAGACTCAGGGGCGGCTATTTCGCCGGCCGGCGGTGCGACTACGGGCAAAGCGACGGCACTGGCATGAACGGTTTCAGCTGGCGGCGGGTTTGAATCTTCCGAGTTACCAATGACCAAGGCAACCAAGATCAGGGCCGCACCTGCACCAGACCAAGCCGGGCGATCGGCCAGCCGTTGCCAAATGACGCTGACTCCGGAGCTCAGCCCCTGCAGAAAAGTCTGTATTCGCGCGATTGCGGCCTGGCCGCGAGCCCGCTTGCGCGGCCTGGCCATGGGTTTTCTCTTCATGGAACAAGAATTCGCTGGTAAAAACTCGGTAACATTAACGATTCGCGGCGTTTGAAGTCAATTATTAAAGCCTCATTGTAAGGGGCATGTTGGCTGCCAGTGAATCGTTTCGCCCGCCTGCCGCTTCGGCTACGCCGAGCTTATAACGGCCTCGAATTGAAAGAAAAGAAGACTCGTGAAAGAAATCAATGAACTGATCCGCGGTGCTGCGGAAGTCATCCAGACCGATGAATTGAACGATCGTATCGAGGCCGGACAGCCCCTAAGGGTCAAAGTAGGCTTTGATCCGACCGCACCGGATCTCCATCTTGGCCATACGGTCATCATCAATGCCATGCGGCGCTTTCAGGATGCCGGGCACACCGCGATCTTCTTGGTCGGCGATTTCACCGCAATGATCGGTGATCCGACCGGCAAAAACGTGACCCGCAAGCCGCTGACGGAAGACGAAATTAAGCGCAACGCTCAGACCTACGCCGATCAGGTGTTCCGGATTCTGGATCGGGACCGCACTGAGGTGCGCTTCAATTCGGAATGGTTCGGTGCCATGAACTCCGGTGACATAATCCGCTTAGCCTCCCAGCATACCGTGGCCCGAATGCTGGAGCGCGATGACTTCGAGAAACGCTACCGTTCCGGACAGCCGATCTCAATCCACGAGTTTCTCTATCCTTTAGTGCAGGGTCAGGATTCCGTGGCGCTTGAGGCCGACATCGAAATGGGCGGCACGGACCAGAAGTTCAACCTGCTGGTCGGCCGTCAGCTGCAGTCGCAGGCCGGACAGGCGCCCCAGATCATCATCACCTGGCCCTTGCTCGAGGGCACCGACGGCGTTCAGAAGATGTCGAAGTCCCTCGGCAATTACATCGGCATCACGGAATCGGCCGACGACATGTTCGGCAAGCTAATGAGTATCTCTGATGATCTAATGTGGCGCTACTTCGAGTTGCTGAGTTTCCGTTCAATTCCTGACATTAATCGACTGAAGGCGGCGGTTGATCAAGGAGAAAATCCACGCGATATCAAATTCGAATTAGGAATCGAGATCGTCAATCGTTTTCATGGTGCCGGTTCGGGCGAGCGCGCCCGAGACACCTTCATCGCCAGATTTCGTCAGGGCGATATGCCCGAAGAAATCGACGAGACAACCCTGCCCGCTGGCAGCGATGGAATGGGCATCGCCGCCGCCCTGACGGCCTGCGGTCTGACCGCTTCGAATTCCGAAGCGTTCCGGATGATCAAGCAGGGCGCGGTGAAGATCGACGGTGCAAAAGTCAGCGATCGCGGCCTGCTCTTGCCGCCGGGTTTCGAGGGAGTCATTCAGGTCGGCAAGCGTCGTTTTGCCAGGCTGACGCTGACTGATTGACTTGCAATCACGTCCGGGCCGCAGAGCGGCTACCGGAGCTTCAGGAAGTAGGGCTACTTGATTCGAGCCTGTGGAACTCTACTTATTTGGGGCCAAGCAAAAACCACAGAATCAGACCCAGCACGGGCAAGAACAGAAGGATCAGTATCCACAACACTTTCTGAACGCCGCCTGCGCGACTTTGAGCGACCTTGATGATCGCCCAGATCACGATGATCAACCAGATCAGACCAAGAATTCCGCCCACTTCAATACCCATGTTTCAGCTCCAGATGGATGGCCATTGTACGCTGCGAAGCCCGACCGACGAATGCATGTTCGGTCCAGCGTCCGCCGCTAAACCTAAGTTTAACGCAAGAACCTGACGGGCTCGACTTGTCTTGGCCCGTCGCTTGTGGCAGATTGCGGGGCATAAGAATCATAGAGCTCCGACAGGAAGGCGTGCGCATTTTTCGACGCCGAGGAAGCTCTCACTGGATGGCCGGATCCTGGTTCGGGAATCACTGAGAGCTGAGCGCTCGAGGATTGATTTTAGAGTTCGAGACCCAGCCTTCGAGCTGGGTTTTTTCTTGAATTGACTCGTCCCCTAAATGCGAAAGGGAATGGACACAATCCTTCTTATCAATGGAAGATCAAGGCGACATGCGACATTTTCTGACCACCCAGGACTGGTCTCGATCAGATCTCCAATCCCTGCTGGATGCCGCTGAATGCCTGCGCGCCGAGCCGATCAACCAGGACCTCCGCGGCAAGAGCCTGGCGCTGCTGTTCCTGAATCCGTCGCTGCGCACCCGCACCTCCTTCGAGATCGGCGCCTTCCAGCTGGGCGCGCATGCTGTGGTCCTGGAGCCCGGCAAGGCGGCCTGGGGTATCGAATTCGAGCCTGGCGTGGTGATGGACGGTCAGGCCGAAGAGCACATCGCCGAGGTGGCGGGCGTGCTGTCGCGCTACTGCGACGCCATTGCGCTGCGCGCCTTTCCGCTGTTCAAGGACTGGGCCGAAGACCGCAAGGATGCCGTGATCAAGTCGCTCGCCGCGCATTCAACGGTGCCCGTCATCAACATGGAAACCATCGTCCACCCTTGTCAGGAACTGGCCCTGATGCGCACGATCCAGGACCATGTCGGTGCGCCAGACGGCAGGAAGTTCGTGCTGACTTGGACCTGGCACCCTCGCCCCCTCAATACGGCGGTGGCCAATTCGGCCCTGCTGATCGCCAGCAAGTTCGGCATGGACATCACCCTGCTGATTCCGGACGAGGCCTATCTTTTGGATGAACAGTTCATGGACGCGGCTCGCGGCCAGGCCGAGGCGTCGGGCGGTGCGATCCAGGTCAGCCAGAACATTGAGCAGGCCTACAGCGGCGCCGATTTCGTCTACGCCAAGAGCTGGGGTGCCCTGCCTTTTTACGGTCGGCCTGACGAGGAGGCCGTCCGGCGCGAGCCGTTCCGTCATTTCATGGTTGATGGTGCGAAGATGGCGCTGACCAACCAGGCCCGGTTCAGCCATTGCCTGCCGCTTCGGCGCAATATCAAGGCCAGCGATGAGGTCATGGATGCCGACTACTGCGTGGCCATCGATGAGGCCGAGAATCGCCTGCATGTCCAGAAAGCCCTGATGAGCGAGCTTCTGGGCGAGCGCTAATCCTAATAAACATCAACTCGAAGAGATCGGCAACACCATGTCTGAAAAACCCATCGTCGTGCTTGCCTTTTCCGGCGGGCTGGATACCAGCTACTGCGTTCTGGCCTTGAAGCAGCAGGGCTTCACTGTCCACACCGCCTTCGTCGATACTGGCGGAATATCGGCTGATCAGAAGGCCTGGATTGCCGAGCGAGCCCGTTCCCTGGGGGCTGAGCAGCATCACGAGCTCGATGCCTCGCAGGCCCTGTGGGATCAGTTCGTGGTGCCGCTGCTCTGGTCTGGTGCGCGCGCCCTCGAACAGTACCCGATGCTGTGCTCGGATCGCTACGTCATCGTCGAGCAATGCCTTGAGCTGGCTGATGCCCTGGGTACGCGCCACTTTGCCCACGGCTGCACCGGCATGGGCAATGACCAGCTGCGCTTCGATCAATCGGTTCGCTCGCTTGGCGACTATGACATCCACGCGCCGATCCGCGAGCTTCAGCGCGAAACGCGCAACGTGCGCGAGCACGAACTCAAGCTGATGGCTGATGCGAGCGTCAAGGTGCCCGAATCGTCCAGTCGCTATTCGATCAACGAAAACCTCCTCGGCGTGACCCTGTCGGGCCAGGAAATCGATGAATTCGGAGTACCGGGAGACGACACCTATGTCTGGTGCCAGCACCGCTCGAAGTGGCCGGAGGATCGACTGGAATTGACGATCGGTTTCGATGCCGGACAGGCGGTCAGCCTCAACGGCGAGAGGATGAAGGGGCCGGAGATAATGGCCGAGCTGAATGGCTTGCTCGGGGCCTACGGCGTCGGTCGTCATATCTACACGGGTGATGTCTCGATCGGATTAAAGGGCCGGATCGTGTTCGAATGTCCGGGCGTCGACGGTCTAATGATCGCCCAGCGCGCCCTGCGCGAAGCCGTCAGTACGCGGCTGCAGAATCAGTTTCAGCAGACCGTCGCTCAGCGTTGGGCCGAGCTGGTTTACACGGGCTTTTTCTTCGAGCCTCATAAGTACGATCTCGAGGCCTACCTGGCCCAGGCCAATCGCTACGTGACTGGGGTGGTTCGCCTGTCGACCGACGGCGGTGCCGTGCATGCCGTGTCAGTCGGATCGCGCTACCTCCTTAAGGATCCAGACGCGGTCTATGCACAGTCGGCGGGCTGGACGCCGGAAGAGGCTGAAGGATTCGTCAAACTGATCGGTCAGAGCTCGACCCTGGCGGCTCGAATCCATCGTGCCGATACGGAATCGGGCCACGGGCCGGCGGACTGACGAATGATCAAGCGCATCCTAGAGCACCTGCAGCCGCTGGTGGCCTGCGACAGCCAGAATCCGCCGCGGCAGATCGATTCGGACACCTCGATGTTTCGGTACGCCGCCGATATCCTGCAGCGGGCCGGGTGTGCCGTCGAGTTCAAGGACTTCGGCGAGGGGCACGTGAACCTGCTGGCCGTGCGCGGCAAGCCAGGCGTTCTTTTCAATTGTCACCTCGACACCGTGCCGATCGGCGAGGGCTGGACCCGACCTCCACTGGACGTGACGCTCGAGGACAATCGCGTGTTCGGCCGCGGCGTCTGCGACATCAAAGGCGCGGCGGCCGCATTGCTCAGCGTTGCTGAGCAGACCGACTTTCCCATCGCTATTCTGTTCTCCAGCGACGAAGAGGGCGCCGGCAGCTGTTGCATTCAGCGCTTCCTGGACGTGTCAGGGCATCGGGCTTTCGAGCAGGTCGTGGTCTGTGAGCCGACCGGCTGCCAAGCGATACTCGCCCATCGTGGCTTCCTGTCGGTCAAGGGGCACTTTTCCGGGATCATGGGTCATTCCTCTGAGTTTCGCGCCCTACAGGACAGTGCCAATCACCGCATGGCGCGCTGGACCGCCGCGGCCCTCGACCACTGCGAGCGCGAAGCCCAAGAGGGGCGGCCGACCTGCTTCAACCTTGGCCTGGTCTCGGGTGGAACCAAATCGAACGTGATTGCCGGGGATGCGAGGATTCATTATTCTGCCCGCCTCGGGCCTGGCCAGTCGAACGATGCGCTGTTCGAGGCGCTGAAGGACCTGGCCGGTGCCGCCGACTGGGCTCGCTGGGAAATTCCCTTTGCAGGCCCTCCCCTGCCGGCGGGCGGGCGTGACGATCGAGCCGCGCGAGAATTTTGCCAGGCCCTGGGTTTCGAGCTCGGTGAGCCCGTAGGCTTCTGGACCGAAGCCTCGCTGTTTTCGGACGCTGGACTACCCGCACTGGTTCTGGGCCCGGGCCACATCGCTCAGGCCCACGCGGTCGACGAGTGGGTCGCGCTGGACCAGCTCGAGCGTGCCGCAGGAATCTATCGGAGCATCGTCGAGCATGGCTGAGGTGCGACAGACCGTGATCGAGCTCCTTGGCCAGCTCGGTTCCAGTCGTGAGGCGAGGCAGTACCTCAAGCAGTTTTCGCGCATCGAGGAGACGCGGTTTGCGGTGGTCAAGGTGGGTGGGGCGGTCATGCAGGAGGATCTGGACGAACTGGCGGCCGCACTTGCCTTTTTGCATCGCCTCGGACTGACCCCGATCGTGCTGCACGGCGCGGGCCCTCAGCTCGACGAAGCCATGGAGGCTGCCGGCGTCGAGATCAGAAAGCAGGATGGTCTGCGGGTGACCACCGAGGAAGTCATGGCGGTGGCCCGGCCGGTGATCTACCGGGCCAATACGGCCCTGGTCGATGCGCTAGAGGCTCGCGGTGTGCGCGCCCGCGGTGTGATTCACGGCGTGTTCGAAGCCCGCCTGGCCGATCGCGACAGACTTGGGCTGGTCGGTGAGATCGAGCGCGTCGATCTCGAGCCGGTCAGCGGTGCGATTCGAGCCGGATCGCTTCCGGTTGTCGCCTGTCTAGGTGAGTCGCCGTCAGGCCAGGTGATGAACATCAACGCGGATATTGCGGCTCGCGAGCTGGTGTGGGCCGTCCAGCCGTACAAGGTCATCTTCCTGACCGGAACCGGCGGGCTGCTGGATGAGCGCGGCCGGGTCATCTCGGCGATCAGCCTGCGCACCGACTATGACCATCTACTGGCCCAGGACTGGGTCCATTCGGGCATGCGCCTGAAGCTCGAGCAGATCAAGGACATGCTCGATCGCCTGCCGCCCGAGACCTCGGTGTCGATGACCTCGGCGGCCAATCTGACGCGCGAGCTATTCACTCATACGGGCGCGGGCACCTTGATCCGGCGGGGCGAGCGCATCGATTGGTTCGATCCGGTGGACCGGTCGCGAGTCGGATCGCTGCGCGGACTGCTCGAGCAAAGCTTCGGCCGGACGCTTCGCGATGCCTGGTGGGAGGAGCGGGACGTGCTCGGGCTGCTGTGGGCCGAGAGCGGGCGTGCTGCCGCACTGATTGTCGATGGCGTCGATGGTCTACCCTACCTGGACAAGTTCGTGGTGACCCCGGAAGCGCAGGGCGAGGGTCTTGGCGCGGCGCTCTGGCAGGCGCTTATTCAGCGGTTTTCCTGCGTTTATTGGCGAGCTCGCGCTGGCAATCCGATCGCTGGATGGTATTTTCAGCAGGCTTGGCACACGGCGCGCCGTGGTGAATGGATCATCTACAGCGTTGGCATCGACGACTTCGCCACGATCGAAAAGGTGGTCCTGGACGCCGGCGGACGTGAATCCGGCTGGCAATGACGACGACGAGGCCGCCGGCCGGCGATACATCAATCGCCTTGATCCAATGGGAAAGCGGAGACTCTCGATTCGGCATGGAGAACGATGATGCATCGATTGGCGCTGATCGGCGGTAGGGGCTATACCGGCTCGGAACTGCTGGCGCTGCTGGCTCGGCATTCCGGGATCGAGCTGGCCCTGGCCTCCAGCGGAAGCCAGGCTGGTACCGCGATCATCGAGCATGTTACGGACTGGCCGGACCCCGCGCAGTGCTTCACCGCGCTGGAGCCCTCGCAGGTCGCCGGCGTCGATGCCGATGTCTGGGTGCTCGCGCTACCCAACGGCAAGAGCCGGCCCTGGGTCGAGGCGATCGGTCAGCTGGGCTCGCGCCAGATCATCCTTGATCTCGGCGCCGACTGGCGTTTCGATGCGGAATGGGTCTATGGGCTGACCGAATGGAATCGTCAAGCACTGGCCGGTGCAACCCGCATCGCCAACCCGGGCTGCTATGCCACGGGTGCCCAATTCGCGCTGCTGCCGTTTCGCGACCAGCTGGTGCGGCCGCCGGTCGTGTTCGGGGTGTCGGGCTACAGCGGTGCGGGTCGGACGCCATCGCCCCGTAATGACCCGGAGCGTCTGCGCGACAATCTTATTCCCTACGCCCTGACCGGGCACGTCCACGAGCACGAGATCTCGACGCGCCTGGGTCGCCCGGTCCGATTCCATCCGCACGTGGCACCCTTTTTCCGAGGGATTACGCTGACTCTGGCGCTCGACCTCGCCGATCCGACCGATGCCAATTCGTTCTATGACCAATGCCAGGCAGCCTATCGTGACGAGCCGTTGATTCACGTGACCCGCGAGATTCCGGAAGTCCGCCAGGCCGCCGGGACCGCCGATCTGACCATCGGCGGATTCACCGTCGATGCACGCAATCCGCACCGAGCCAGCCTGGTCGTCGTGTTGGATAATCTTCTCAAAGGCGCGGCCAGTCAGGCCCTACAGAATCTGAATCTCGCGCTGGGGCTCGACGAGCGTCTCGGGCTGCCGGTCCCGCGCGCATGGAAGGAATTGGAACATTAACGCTTTGGATCATCAGGAGCTCTCGTGACCGACTACATCTGGAAAAAGGCCAGCAGCGAGCAGGTCGATTCGCAGGTCATGGCCTTTCTCGCCGGTCAGGACATCGTTCTCGACCGCGAGTTGTTCTGCTTCGATATCCAGGCCAGTCAGGCGCACGCGGCCGGCCTCGCCCGGATCGGCGTCCTTGAAACGGCTCAGGCCGAGGCGATGCGAACGAGCCTTGACCGACTCCGTGCGGCCTTCGAGCGCGGCGACTTCGAGCTGAACGAGCGTTTCGAGGACGGTCATTCGGCGATCGAGCAGTGGCTGATCGACGACCTCGGCGAGATCGGCGGACGCATCCACGCCGGTCGCAGCCGGAATGATCAGGTGGCTGTTGCGCTGCGCCTCTATATGAAAGACCGCCTGACGTCCCTGGCCGATTGCTGTCAGGCCATCGCCGGAATCTGTCTCAGGCGCGCGCAGCGCGAGCATGACGTGGCCTTGCCTGGTCACACGCATTTGCAGCAGGCCATGCCCTCGTCCCTTGGCCTGTGGTGGGCGGGTCACGCTGAAGCGTTTATCGACAACCTGGCGCTCGCCCGATCCACGCACGCTTGGCTCGATGCCTGCCCCCTGGGCACGGCGTCCGGTTTCGGGGTCAATTTCCCGCTCGACCGGGACGGGGTCGCCAAGGAGCTGGACTTCGATCGTTTGCTGATCAATCCCCAATACGCGCAGAACAGCCGCGGGAAGGTTGAGCTCAGGGCGCTTGATGCCCTGTCGGCGGCGACGGGGGATCTACGCCGGATCGCCTGGGACCTGAGCCTGTTTTCCAGTCAGGAGTTCGGCTTCGTGCAGGTCGATGCGGCGTTCTGCACCGGTTCGTCGATCATGCCTAATAAACTCAATCCGGATACGGTCGAATTGCTTCGGTCACTGCATGGCGGCGTTGTCGGGGCTCGCGTAGAGCTCGAGTCAGTGCTCAGCTTGCCGTCCGGCTATCAGCGCGATCTCCAGGACACGAAGCCACCGCTGCTGCGCGCCATGCGGCGCGGGCTGGCCGGTCTTTCGATCGCACCGGCGCTGCTCGATACCCTGCGATGGAACGAGGCTCGCATGGCCGAGGCCATCGCCCCCGAACTGCATGCGACGGATCGGGCCAATGAGCTGGTCGCTGGTGGACTTGCGTTTCGCGAGGCCTATCGCCAATCTGCCTCCGAGCTCGACCGGCTAGGCCAGCGACGCCCGGATGACAGCCTTGTTAAACGAATCTCGCCCGGGGGCTGTGCGAATCTGATGCTGGATGAGCTCTCGAGCCGTCTCGAGCGCCTGGCCAATCATGCTGAAGCAGGTTTTCGTTCGAAGATATAAGGCATGTTTTCAATAGCTTATGGACAGCTATCGGCTGGTAACTCGAAACGTCGGGAAAAAAATCGGCACAGGGTGTTGACGCTCAAGATAAGAAGCCTATAATGCGCAGCTCGCTTGGTTGAGCGGCACGCGCCGACCCACCTAGGCGGTCACCGGAAACTGAAAATTAATTGAGATTTTAGTTGACGGGAATAAACGACAGGCTATAATGGCCGGCCTGGTGAGCGAAACGCCCCAGGTCGCAGACGGAAAGTCTGCATTAGTTCATTAATAATACAAGCAGATAATTTGTGTGGGCGCCCTCGATTGGTTTGAAGCCAATTAAGAGCGACCTGCCCTGATAAAGCAATTCTAAGCAGTACAGCAATTTCAGGAGTAGGATCCGCTCATTAGTTCGAAAGCTTTGCTTTTAAACTGAAGAGTTTGATCCTGGCTCAGATTGAACGCTGGCGGCATGCTTAACACATGCAAGTCGAACGGTAACAGGAACTAGCTTGCTAGTTTGCTGACGAGTG
>JGI12210J13797_10070366_pt1 | contig 68798 bp, 48 predicted proteins | sample ElkSlonscriptome_3_FD_13797 | JGI IMG/M metagenome (IMG submission 13797) | reverse complement strand
GATTGGCGGATTGATTTCAATCACAGGGCAGGCCGGCATCGACCCATTGCTGGACCCGGGCACGCCACTGGGCGATGTCGTTTGGCGGTGCGGTGGGATAGGTGCCACCGGCGGGATTGCGACCGTCGCCGACGGCCCAGAGCACCAGCTTGTCTTCGCTCATGTGCTCCAGGGGCGGGTGGCCGCTGACCGGCTGAGAGGCCAAGGCGCAGAGCTCGGCATCGGTCTTGTTGCGGAAGTCGAAGGCGACGGGCGCGGACTGCCAGTCCGGTGCGATCGTGCCCTCGACGGGCAGGAGCGATGAGGTGTGGCAAACGGTGCAGTCGCTCGAAGCGTTGACGGCCGGGTGTGCCGCCGGGAGCACGCCGGGCGGGCTGTCATTGACCCGCCGGAAATCGGTGGCGGCGACCGCGTGACAGGTCATGCAGCGCGGGTGGCGGAAGGTCTCGGCGAGCGTGTTGCCGAAGGTGATCGGCAGGCCCTCGAAGCGATCGTTGAAGATCGCATCGAGTAGCGCTGCATCGAAGGCCCAGAATCCACCGGTCAGGCTGAGACCGTTGCCGCCGCTTGCGTTCGACCCGGTGGCGTCGAACTGGCCGATGCTGCCGTTGAGCTGCCATTGGCCTCCTGAAGCCTCCAGCGTTCCTCCGGCGTCGATGGAGTACCAGTCGATCACCTTGTCGTCGCCCGCGCCGGCCGTGGACGACAAGAAAATGACGGTCGAAAAGATGAACATACGCATGACCTGGTCTCCGGGCGTTGAATTGGAGCACGATCAGAGCCAGATGATTGCCGGTCGAACGTCGAATCAAAGCAGGCTGCGAACGAGCTGCACAGACCATGCGGCAAAAGTCCGAAGAAAGACTTTATTTTTTTCTCACGATCTTATTTATTTCGCAGAAACAGGAGGATAGGTGGCCGTCGCGCCTTCCCGCGCGGGCCGGCGGGCCGAGTTAGGGCTGGAGCCGGCACTCGAAGCGGTCACCGACGGCCTGTCCATGGAGAGCTGACGCAGGGACGAGCCAGGGGAACTGCGCTTGGCGGCAGGCGTCAGGCGTTCAAGACCTTGTTCAAGGGGTGGTTTGGAATTCGAATCGGTCCCTGAACAACCCGGAGTCAGGCAGGTCGGTGAGAAGCACGGCCTGCCTGGAGGAAAAGTCGGGCTCGATGAGCAGTGAGGTTAGGACCAGGCGATTGCCGTCCAGTGCGCGCCGCCCGAGGCCGACCGTTTCGACAATACCGCCAGCGGCCGAGTCGCCGGGCACGAGGATGGGCTCAATGGAGTCTCCGTCCCACAGATAGGCGCCCAGGCGACCCGAATCGATAGCATTGTTCTTGCCGGCAAAGACGATCCGTCCGTCGCTGAGAGCCGGTTCGCTGATCGACGAGGTGCCGGGAAAGCTCTCGCCCAGGTACTGGAACGTGCCGCTGCCGCCTGGAATGGGCGTTGTGGCGTCAACTACCCGCACGAGAACGCCGTCGATCCGCGCGTATAGCCCCCGCTGGCCCGCCGAGTTAACGCCGCGGAAGACCACGTCGGAACCATCCGCTGACAGCGTCATTCCCGTGCTGTCGAAATCGGCAAAATTGCCGATGCCGCCGGGGATTGGTGTACTGGTCGTGGCTACCGGCGTGATCGCCCCGCCGCTGTAGGCATAGACACCTTCCTCGACCGGCGGATCCGGCAATAGCGCCCCCCCTGTTGCGATGAAAAAGATCGGTCCGCCGTCATAGGCGAGTGAGAAAACGCCGGAAAACAGGCCGTTGCCGTTGCCGGACGGCAGGGGGGTGGTCTCGTCGACCAGGGTTTGCACCTCCGTGCCGTCCCATTGATAGAGATCGTTGCCCGAGATGAAGGCGACAGCGCCTGCAGATGAATCGAGGAAGCGCGGGGGAAGAAAGAGCTCGGGTTCGCTGTCGTCGAACAGTCGCCGAACTGCGCAGCCATCGTAGCGGAACATGCCCCAGCCGCCGCCGTCGAGCAGGGCGGAGAAGGTGCCCGTGAGGCCGTCGATGGACGGATCGTCGGTCTGGAAAAGGTTGTAGCCCTCGTTGCCGCCCGGTGCGCGGCTGGTGGCATCAGCCAGCAGCACCTGGATGTCCTCGATGGCCAGCCAGTGGCCGGTGCCGCTGAACGGATCATTGCGATCGAAATGCTGAAAGGCCGTGATGCCGTTCGAGTGAGAGGCTCGTATGAATTCGCTGAAGGTACCGCCACCAGGCCGCGGCGCGCCAGTCTCGACCAGGCGAACGAACCCGCCGGTTGGGGGGGCGGCGCCTGCCTGAACATCGAGGTCGGCAGAGGCCAGATTATTGGCGAGGTCGGGATCCTCTTCAAGGGCAGAAACGCTGGCCTGATTGGTCAGTATGGTGCCGGGAGCGACCGATGGATCGATCCTGGCAATCACCTTGAACTGCGCGACACCCCCAGGCGGAACGGGCGACGTCGTGCAGCTCAAAGCCGCGCCCCCGGTCAGGGAAATCAGGCCGGCCGGCAGGGTGTCTTCCAGTCTGACTCCGGTCGCTGTCGATGGTCCGGCGTTATCCACTTCCATGGTATAAACGACCAGATGACCGGTGCCGGCGGGATCGGGCGCGACCTGTTTGCTCAGCGACAGATCCGCAGTTGCGATGACCTCGATGAGGACGCTCGCCTGGTTATCTGTCGGGTCGGGGTCCGTGGGCAGACCGCTAATCTCGGCCTGTGGCAGGAGATCGCCGCGCCGATCCGGCGCGACAGCGGTCTCCACCGTGAATGAAACACCGCTGCCGGCGGCCAGGCCGCCGATGCTGCAGCTGACCTGGGTCCCGCTGCCGAAGCACAGGCCGCCTGGCAAAGAATCGGTGTAGGTGGTGCCGTCCGGCAGATTCAGACTGGCCGTCACGCTGCTGGCCGGCTCGGGACCGTCATTGATGGCCATCAGCGAGAGTGTCACGCTCTGTCCTGCGACCACCGGATCGGGTGCGGCCGACATCGTCAGTCGCAGATCTGCCGTGGGGCGAGAGAACAACGCTCGGCAGGATCGGTCAGCGGTCATGGTCACCTGGATCGGCGTCACGCTGCCGCTGCAGTCGCCGGCCCAGCCGTCGAAGCTACTGCCGCTGTTCGCGATGGCATTGAGCTGGACCATCTGGCCGTCTTCGAAGACACCTTGACAGTCCGGGGCACAATCGATGCCGGGCGGATTCGATACGACCCGGCCCAGGCCAGTGCCATCGAGAACCATGATCAGGGCCCAGGTCTGCGGCGGGGCAGTGGAGCAGTCGTCAAGGGTGATCCGAGTCGGAATCTGGGGCGAGCCGTCAAGGCGAACCTCTGCCTGCACAGTGCCGCCGCCCAGATCCACTGTCCAGCCCTGGGCGATGCCTGACCCGAGGCTGCCGGTCGAGACTGCACCCGCCGCCACGCCGGCCACTCGACTCCGGCACAGATCGATCATGGCGAATCGTCGGAAGGCGGTCCCGGCGCCGTGATCGACAAAGGCCGCCTGGCCGTCTGCGGCAAACTGGATACCGCCTGGGGAAGAGAGAACACCGGTCTGATAGGTGTTTCCGTCGAGATTGAAGCCGCCATTGACCAGGTCGACCCAGAGCACGGCCTGGCGCGCAGCCGTTGGCGCGGGTGCTGCGACCAGGACGGCCGTTCGAACGGGCGCCGTCGGATTCGGGTCGTAGAACAGGGGTCCGATTGCCAATGGGGCACGCAGGCAGACTGCAGCGGCCAGGATGCTGGTTGCCGGCGGGCTTTCGAGACGATGAAAGTAGACCAGCACATTGGCGGGGTCACCATTGCATATCGGGGCGATGCCGCCAGGACTGCGCACCGTGAACAGCACCTCCTGGCTGGGCGAGAGGCGGAAATCCAGATCGAATCCGCTGCCCTGCAGAATCTCCGCTGGAATGTTGTAGATCGCGTCGACCAGGCCATCGCCGCTGTTATCGACAGCGATCTGGTCCTCACCGACCGGACCCACGACCGGATGGTTGATCGGTCCGCGCAGGACGCCGGTGCCAGCTGGCGCGCTGAATAAGGGTTCACCATTGACGAACGGGGATTCCTGGGCCTGTGCCAGGCTCGATTGAATCAGAATGACTGCGAGCAGGATCGGGCGAAGGTACACGGTTCGATCTCCTGGTCAGGCCCAGCATTCTGCGGGCGGGTTATTGAAGGATTATTAGGATTAGACGCAACCAGTCGTCCAAGCTTCTCACCCTTTTGTCAGTTCGCCATTGTGATTTTAACGGGTGCTTGAGTACCATCCCCCGCTGATTCCAGAAGGAAGCCGACTTGGATCGCCATCGCCGTTTTCAGGCCTTTTTCGAACCTTATGAGAGCCGGCTTCGCGCCTTTCTTCGGTCTCGTTGCCCTCCAGGATCGCTGGTCGACCCGGATGACGTGCTGCAAGAGCTGAGAATCAAGTGCTGGAATCTGCTCGAACGTGAGAAAGAGCTGGACCATCCTGCGTCCTACCTGATGCGAGCAGCGGTGAGTACCTTGATCGATGCGCAGCGACGCGCCGCGGTGCGTCGTCCCGATGACGGGTTTGCCGATGCCGATCCCGAGCAGTTCGCTGATGCTGTCACGCCCGAATCACAGGCTGAACTGTTACAGGAACACGAGCAGCTGAAGCGAATCATTGACGGACTGAGTGACGATCGAAGCCGGCTGGTTCGACTGTATCTTCAGGGCTTCGGACTACCGGAGATGGCTCGACTCACCTGCTGGTCAGAAGCCCGATGCAGGAACATGTTGTACCGTGGTTTGGCTGACCTCAAGGCCCGAATGAAGGGGAAGAAAGCAGACGATCATGACTGACATTGATCCGACATTACGCTGGCGTCTGGCAACTCGAATCGGCACGCGACCCGAGTCCGATCGTCGCAAGTGCCCTGACGCCGACACCCTGGCCCTGCTGATCGTCCAGCCCGAAGCCGCGCCGGTCGAACTCCTGCAGCACGTGGAACGATGCAGCGCCTGTTCGGCCGAACTGCGATCGTTCGAGGAGTTGCCCGAGCTCTCGGCACTGATTGGAGCAATGACGAGTGAAAGTCGCCAGCGTAGCGCATTGATTCCGATCGCCCTTGCGATCTGTCTCGTCGTCGCGGTCGGTGTGGCAGGAATCGTGGGGATGCAGCCGACCCCTCGGTTTAATGATTCTTTCATCCGGAGCGCCCCCGTGCTCAATATCTCCCCCGAGGAGGGGGCTGTGATCGGGCGCGCGCCCGACATCATTTCCTGGTCAGCGTTCGATGGGCACAGCTATCGGATGACGCTCTACGATGACCAGGCCCATCGCTTGTGGACCAGTGAAGCGACCGAAGCCAGCGAAGTAGAGCTGCCCGAAGCCATTCGAAGTCAATTGAAGCCCGGACGATACTTCTGGCAGGTGCAAGTCATCGGGGCCGGAACCCTGGGTGGTCCTTTTACATTTGAGATCGATCGAACCAGTGATGGGGATTGAGTTCGCCAGATGACCGCCTTCCTGGCCGCGACGCTATTGCTTTGCACCCCATGGATCCAAGTTTCGTTGGCCGACGACGTCGGATCGTCTTTGGTGCTGCAGTCGTCCTATCAGATCATCGCAAGGGCGGAGGGCCTGATCGATGAGGGTCGTCACCGGGAGGCCATCGAGTTCATAGAGCATGCCCTGGAGCAACGGCCCGAACTCGATCAGGTTGATCGCGCGCGCCTGCTGGTCCGGTTGGCTTATCCTCTGAATCGACTGGGCGAGTTCGATCGCGTCCCCGAAGTGATCGAGGCAGCACAGTCGCTGGTCCTCGATGACGAGGATCCGCAAGCGTTCTCGGTTTACGTCGATACGCTCAGTGCGCTTTCGAGCTATTTTTCCTCGACGCGTCAGCTGAGAGAAGCGCTTGAGGCCAGCCTTGATGAGCTGGCCGCCCGACGGCAGTTGCCGATTGAAGAATCGAAGCTGGATGTGGCGCTGATCAACGTGGCCAATGCCAACCATCTTCTTGGCCACTTCGGGGCTGCCGAAGCTCATCTGCTCGAGGCGCTTGAGTTTGCACGCCGTCACCGGTCGAACCCACGTCGCCTCTCAACGATCTACATCAATCTCGGCGCTGTCTACAGTCAGAGAAAAGAGCATGTGCAGGCGCTGCGGTTCTGGCGCAGAGCGATCGAAGCCAAACGTGAGCAGGCGCCCGGTTCCCTGAGCCTGGCCACCGCTCTGGCCAATTCGGCAAATGCTCTGAGATCGCTTGGATTATATGACGATGCTGAGACGGCGCTGGCGGAAGCGCTGGCTATCCAGCGTCGACAGCGTCCTGACTCGACCGATACCGGCCGGACGCTCTATGCGCTGGGACAGATCGCTGAATCACGTAGTGAGCTTGCACGAGCAGAGCGACTTTATCGCGAGACGATCAGCATCCAGGATGCCAACCTTCCTGATTCGCCTGATGCCGCTTTCTCGCGTCGGGCATTGGGTGGGCTGATGATCGATCTGATGCGCTACGACGAGGCGGAGCTGCTGCTGGGCGAGGCCGAGGCTTTGACCAGCCCGATCAACAATCCCGGATACCATGCCGCCACGCTTTTTCAGCTCGGTCGTCTTGCCCTGGTCCGAGGCGATTCTGAAACCGCTCGAAATCGATGGTTTGCAGCGATCGAGGCTCTGGAAACGCAGTACGACCTGCTCGGCGGCAGTTCGTTGGCGCTCGGCGGCTTCTCCCAGGCTTACGAATCGCTGTATCGAAACCTGGCTCAGCTTTTGATCGACAGCGGAGACTACGCTGAGGCCATCCGCGTCCTGGAGCGCTACCGCAATCGAGCGTTGCTGGAGCGGATCGACAGCGACCGAATCCTGCGCCGTCGCGCGGGCGGCCAGGAACAGAACCACGACTTAATTGAATTCCAGGATCCAGAGGATGGCTCTTCGGATCCACGTTCGTTAGCGGAGGCCACCGCTGCGGGACCGGCAGGACGGCTCGCCGAGCATCGCCAACGACGACGAGAACTTGTGGCCCAGGCCATTGGCTCCGATCCCACGCTTGGTCAGCTGTTTTACTCGTCCTCGGACTGGGAATTGAATGATCTGGCCGTGGATTCATCAACTCGTCTCCTGTACTACAGCCTGGGCGAAAAGCGCGGTGATCTGCTGCTGGTCGGGCCGCAGGGAATGCGTTCCTATCGTCTGCCCCCAGCGCGAGAGATATCGACTTTGGTGGAACGTTTCAGGATCCTCGTGCAACGACCGGATCTAGATCCTGCACCCTTACTGGAGGTGTCTCGAACGCTCTATGACGTGCTGATTGGTCCTGTCCAGAGCGACCTGGGCGAGGCGCGAACCTTGCTCATTCGGACCGATGGCGCACTGTCGCTGCTTCCCTTCGCCGCTCTGCTCGACCAGAACGACCACTATCTGGTCGAACACTTCGCCCTAGAAAGACTCAATACACTGTTCGGGGGGCGATCGAATGCCACGGCAAATTCCATTAACGATCTCGCCTACTCGGGTTTTGCCTACAGTGGTGCCGAGCGAGATCCAGCAGAACTGCGATCACTGCGCGGACCTTTGCGCCACGCCGAGGCCGAGGTTGACATTGTTTCCGCCCTGTTCGGTTCCCGGGCCGAACGTTTTATCGGCGCGACCGCCACCGAAACGCGTGCCCGGGATGTTAAGGGACGTCGAGTGCTCCATTTCGCCAGCCATGCCGTGGCCAACCCGGTGGAACCGCTTCGCAGCTACGTGTCGCTTGCGGCTGATGACCACAATGACGGTCAGCTAGAGCTCTGGGAGATCATGACCGAGCTGTCTCTGGATGGCGGTCTGGTCGTCCTTACGGGGTGCGAAACAGCCCTCGGGCCGAACTTCGCAGGGGAAGGCCTGTTCGGTCTGGCGGCGGGCTTTGCCTATGCCGGGGCCGAGTCAGTGATTGCCTCTCTGTGGTCGATCGACGATGCCTCGACCCGACATCTGACTGAAATGCTGTTTCGTGAAATGGCGGCCGGCCAGTCCGAGGCTGACGCCTTGAGTCGCGCCCAACGCGCTCTGATGACCGGTGAGATTACCGCCGAAAACTGGTGGCAGCGATGGCTCGGTATCGGTTCTGTCGACCACTATCGCCATCCGTACTATTGGGCCTCGCTGACGCTGACCCGAATGCGCTAGACGAGAGTTCGGTAGACGGATGAGAAGAATCCGTCCGAGTCTGCGTTTCAAATTTCGAACCAAGCAATGAGATCGTCGATGCAGCTCAACCGATTATTGGTGCGGTCAGGACTGTGCATCTTGCTGGCCGCTTTTCCCGTTTTTTCGCTTGATGCGCAAACCGGGATGCTTCGCATCGATTGGTTCACGATGGATGCCGGTGGTGGCGTGTCAACATCATCGACCGGTCTGACCCTGCAGGGCACGATCGGTCAATGGGACGCCGCCGTTTCGTCCAGTCGTGATCTCCGTTTATCCGGTGGGTTCTGGCCGAGTCCGGCGGTCGATGTGCTGTTCACGGATCGCTTCGAACGATGATAGACCTTCTCCGATCTCGACGAGCGTTCTTGATTGCTGGCATTCTCATGGCAGCATCGTTACTTCAAACGAGCCCAGCACTTCAGGCCCAGCCGACCCAACCGCTCATCACCTACCAGGGGCGCCTCGACCAGGCTGGCACAGACATCGACGGGCCGGTCGATCTGGTCTTCAGCTTTTTCGATGCGGTCTCGGGCGGGACCCAGCTTGCCGCAAGTTTTTCGGCGAATGGCGTGAGAGTCGAGCAGGGTTACTTCACGCAGGACATTCCCATTCCCAACCTTCCGAATGCCTTTTTCTTTGGCGATGTCTGGTTGGAAATCAGCGTGGCCAACCCCGCAGGTTCGGGGGCATTCGAAACGCTCGTTCCGAGGCAGCGGGTGACGCCAGCCCCCCGAGCATTGCTTGCCCAATATGCTCTGGTCGCGGAGTCCGTCGATGAGCGCGCGCTGCTGTGGCGAGAACGACCCGGCGGCTCGGGAAACGATATCTACTATGATCGGGGCAACGTCTTGATCGGCACGACGTCGGGAAACCATCCACTGACCGTACGGGGCGATGGTCTCGCCGGCGATGCCACCGCTATTTGGGCCGGGTACGACGTTGCGCCGACGGGGGGCGGCGTGTCCTCGGTCATCCGCGCCGTTGCCCAGAACCCGATTGGCGACACTCGAGCCATCTGGGCCACCAGCAACAGCTTCGAAGGGTATGCAGGTTATTTCGAGGGTGGGCGGAATTATTTCGAAGGCGCGATCGGTGTGGGAACAGAGACTCCCGATTCGTCAGTCGATATCGCCAACAACAGTGCAACACAGACCGGCGTTCGGGTCACCAATGGCAATGGCGGTCAGGGCTTCATTGCCGATCTGGGCGGGCCCTCCGGCGCGATCAACAGCATCGGTTTTCGAGCCAGCACCGGTCCATTCAGTACGGGATTTCGAGCCGAGACCGGCAGCATCAGTACCGGCTTCCAGGCCGACGTGGGTCCGGGCAGTACCGGCTTCTTTGCGCAGGTGTCGGACGGGACGGGCGTCGCCACGGTTGCCAATGGTGCGAATGCCGTCGGTGTGGTCGCCAATGCCAACGGCGCCAGTGGCATTGGCGTCTCGGCTCGAGCGAACTCTCTGACCGGCAACACGATCGGCGTGTCCGGTTTCTCGGCCTCGGCATCCGGCGTGGGCGTCCGTGGAGAAAGCAGCTTCAACGGTGTTGGCGTTCACGCGATTTCACCTGGCGGACTGGCGTTGCTGGCTGATGGCAATGTGTCGGTCAATGGAACTTTGATCAAATCAGCCGGCTCGTTTCGGATCGATCATCCGCTGTCGCCGCAGACGCACTACCTCTCGCACTCCTTCGTCGAGAGTCCGGACATGATGAATATCTACAACGGCAACGTGGTCACGGACCGGGACGGCTACGCCGAGGTGACCTTGCCCGAGTGGTTCGAGGCGCTCAACCGTGATTTTCGCTATCAGCTTACCGTTATTGCCAGCTTTGCCCAGGCTGCGATCTGGGAAGAAGTTCTCGATAATCGTTTTGTGATCCGCACGACCGAACCGGATACGAAGGTTTCCTGGCAGGTTACCGGCATTCGCGATGACCCCTACGCCCGGGCACACCCGATCGAAGTGGAGGCTCCTAAGCCTGACAATAAGCAGGGTCAATATCAGTTTTCCGACTGGACGATCTGGGCCGATCAATGAGGCGAAGAATGCTGGTTGATGTTGCGGCAAAGGCAGCAAAGCTCGAAGTTCAACTCTCCTACAAGACCAAGGCTCCAAGGTACGCTACCATGTTCTCATCGACGACTCGCGTTTTTCTAGCCGTCAGCCTGATGCTTCCTGTCGTTTCAGCGCTGGCGCAGGTTGACATCATCTTTCAGGACCGATTCGAAGCTTCGGGCGGCGACCCGGTGCCGATATCGGATGCCCGAGTGTTCTTCTGGGGCAATTCCGCCGTCAACCACGACCCATTCGGTCCGGAGGATTCGGATGTCGGCGAGCCGATGCAGGCGATCGCTGCTGCCGCCGGCCTGACAAGCTGCGCCGACGGCGACTACACGCCGTTTCTGACGCCCTCGATGCTGGAAGAGGATGCCTACCCGCCACCGAACGCGCTCAATATTCCCAACATGACGCTCGGGGCATCCTGCGCCGAGGATGACTTCGCCGGTTCCGACTACACGGTCGGCGTGCTGCAGGACAACAATTTCAGCTGGGAAAGCGATCCGTCGACTTGGGGCGACGTGGCCGGCGCCGTGCTTCGGGTCAACGAGGCCCGCGCCGTCGAGTCCGGGCTTGAGCGCTGGTTCCTCTATTCCTATCAGACCGATGCCGAGGGTGCGTCCGAGCAGTTCGTATCGCGTCAGGACTTCCTGGCCGATCAGGCCGGCTTCAACGCGGCCAATCAGGCCCTGCAGGACGCGATCAACGCCGCCGACGCCACCATCGACCTGCGCTACATTCCGATCGGCGAGGTCTGGCTCGATCTGTTGGGTCCGGGCGGATTGCTCGCGGACGTGCCGCTGCCGGACCTGTTCTTCGACCCCGCGCCGCATCAGAATCTCTCGGCCGCCGAGGTGATGGGTGCGGTGGCCTTCGCCGCCATCTACCGGCAGCCCGTACCGTCGGCCTATGCGCCCGGCGCCGGTCTCGATGCGCGGGTTGTCGCGCGCTGGCCGGCCATCACCGATCGAATCTGGGCCCTGCTCACCCAGGAGCCGCTGCGTACTCGCGTGTTCGGTTCAGCGGGAACCGGTTCGAAGGGCAACGCGTACTGGGTGGCGCCCGGCGGCAGCAACGGCAATCCGGGCACCCAGGCCCAGCCGTGGGGCACGCTCGATTTTGCCGTCGACCAGCTGACGCCGGGCGATACGCTGAATATCGATGGCGGCGTCTGGACCGAGTCCATCGCCCTGGAGACCAGCGGCACGGCCGAGGCGCCGATCCGGGTGATCGGCCGAAACGGCGCAACGATCGGCAATGATGCCAGCGTCGACCACGCCATCCGCATTTCGGCCAGCCATATCGAGGTCCGGTCCATCGACATCACTGGCGCTAGAAGCGGGATTCTGATCGGCGATGGTCTCTATCCGCTCAACGACGTCTGCGCCGATCCGATCGGTTTCAACGAGGGAGTCGACCCGGGTGAGCAGGAGTTCTTCACCGTGAATTGCCAGGATCGCGCCAGCCAGAGTGCGGTCTATCCACTCAATCCGGTGTTTACAGACATCCTGATTGACGGAAGGCAGGCGGGCGGTGGCCGGGCGGTCATCACTGTCACCGACGCGCAGGATCCGGTGACCGGCGAGGTCGATTTTCTCAACGGCATCGAGCTGACCGACGAGGCCGAGCGCGTGGTCATCCGCGGCTACGAGATCACCGGCGCGCGCTACGGCATCTTTGCCGACGGGATCGAACAGGTCCGACGGCTTGACGCCATCACCGTCGAGGATGTCTACGTCCACGGCACGTTCAACTACGGCATCCGCATGCCGGCGCGCCGGGGCGTCGTCTCGACCCTTGACCCGAACGGTGACTGGGTCAACGCGTCCCAGGCACGAGTTTCGATCCAGCCGGTAGCGCTGCGCAGCCAGAGTTTCACCCATCTTCTGATGCGCGATCTGCTGATGGCAGAGAACGGCTTTACCGCCGACCCAGCCAGTTGCAGCGAGACCCCGCCCGACGGCGAAGCCTACGGCAACATGCTGCTCCAGGGCTGGGTGGACGGCGTGATCGAGCGTTCGGTCTTCCGCAACGGCCCCTACTGGGGCATCGACTGCCTGATCTGCGACAACATCACCTATCGCAACAACGTTTTTTCCATGTCGCAGGCCACGCTCGAGCTACCGCGCTGTTTCCCCAATCCGGCCGACCCCTGGCCGATCGTCGGCCTCGAGGTCAACGGCGGCACCGGTAATCGCGTGGTCAACAACAGCTTCTACGGCTACCAGTCGGGTATCTTCCTGTCGATGTTTCCCGAGGACTTCGCCGAGAACGAGATATCGGTTGAAGTACGGAACAATATCTTCTGGGTGGCCGACAAGCCGGGTGATGGCGTCGATGCCGATGCCGTCGAGGTGTTTCCGCCGAACGACATTCTCGCCTCTGCGGCGGTCGAGACCTTCGGCAACCCCTATGCACCGGTGGGCGGCTACGCTGTGGATCGCCAGGTCGAGTTCAACCTCGCCAACATCGAAGTGCCGCTGCCCGGCTACCCCTCCGACATGAGTGGTCCCGGTAACGAGGTGGATGCGAGCGCCGAGGTCGCCTTCGTCGACGGCGACGGCGGCAATCTGGGCCTCGTCGCACCCGCCTCGGCCGCCGTCGATCAGGGCCAGACCCTGGCGGATGTGCCCGAGGACTTTGACGGCAACCCGCGCCCAGCTGGCGCGGGCTATGACCTGGGTGCCTTCGAGGGTACCCAGTCGCCCCCTTGAGATGATAGGAGCAGGGGTCAGCCCATCGGCGTTCGAGCGTAGTAGTGCCAGATGAAAATGGCGACCGCGCCGCGATGGGGTCGCCAGGCCTCGGCGATCGCATCGGTCTGGCGCCGGTTCGGTCGCTCCGGTAATCCTTTGAGGTGATGGATGCCAGCTTGGATCGCCAGGTCATCGGCCGGCCAGACATCGGGTCGGCCGAGCGAAAACAGCAGAATCATCTCGGCACTCCAGCGCCCGAAACCGGTCAGGCGGGTGATCTGCTCGACTACTACATCGTCTGGCAGCTCGGCAAGCGCCGCCGGGTCGAGGCTGCCGTCCAGGAGCGCGTCGCAGAGTCCGCGCACGTAGCGGATCTTCGGCCGTGACAGACCCAGCGCTCGCATTTCATCATCGGGCATTCGAATCACCTGCGCCGGTTCGAAGCGCCCCTCGAGTGCATCCTGAACGCGACCGAAGATCGTCGCCGCCGCTTTCACCGAAAGCTGCTGGCCAACAATGATCCTGATCAGGTTCTCGAAGCTGGGGGCGCCCTGTCGGCGCTCTTCGGGATAGCCGACCTCCTCGAGCGCTCGAGCGATATCGGCATCGCGCTGCGCGATCTTGCGCAGCGCGATCTGCAGATCCTTCGTCGTCAGCTGAAAGTGCAAAATAACTCCGGTCCGGGTTTCCCCTGAGGATACCCAAGAACGAACATCCGACCGTCACTCCTGACGGCGCCAATTTCAGTCGCAGGAAGATCGTGTCATGAGATTTGAATTGCGTTTCTCCTCACAACCCAGTAGCTTGGCGACAGAGATGCGCCGAACAGCGCTGTGACATCAATCTTGTACCGAAGGAGGAGCTATGGACGGCATTCTGATCTGGTTGATCGTCGGCGGCATTGCCGGCTGGCTGGCGGGGCTGATCGTCAAGGGCGGCGGCCAGGGCATTCTGATCAACATCGTAGTTGGCATCATTGGGGCGGTTATCGGCGGCTGGGTGTTCGGTCAGCTGGGCGTGACCGTTGGCACAACGCTTATCAACAGCATCCTGACCGCGGTCGTCGGAGCGGTTATCCTGCTGCTGGTGATCGGCATGATTCGTGGGAAGCGTTGACTGCATCGTGGGATACGCTGACTTGAAGCACTCGCGATTCTGATTACGGTGCCCGAGAAGGGGCTTCTTCACGCGGACTCGCGACGGTCAGGAGCAAGGGGTTAACAGAGGTCTGCCAATGCCGAATCGATCGGGAACAATCAAATCGATGAAGCTCTACCAGCATGTCGAGCGAGTGGAGCGCGAGCTACATGCGCATGGAATCGGCGTCAATGATCCTTTGGAGGTGGCGACTCTGGAGACCCTTGATCAGCTTCATTACCACGGACGATCGGCAGTGCTGGAGGCGATCGCACAGCTCGATTTGCGTCCCGAATCTCGCGTTCTTGATATTGGGTCCGGGCTGGGCGGTCCGGCGAGAGTGATCGCGTCCGAGGTTGGCTGCCAGATCACAGCAGTCGAGCTCCAGGATGACCTGAATCGCCTTGCCCGCTCGCTGACTCGACGCTGTGGCCTGGACGATCGAATCGAACACCGCAGGGCAGATTTCCTGACCGCCAGCCTGCCTGCCAGCGAGTTCGATGCCCTGGTCAGCTGGCTGACCTTCCTGCATATTCCGCAGCGTGAAACGTTGCTGTCGCGTTGCTTGCGCCGGCTGCGACCGGGCGGCAGCATCCTGGTCGAGGATTTTCACGCTCGCCGCGAATTGACAGAAGAAGAACGCGAGCTACTGGCCCATGAAGTCTATTGTGAGCGTCTTGATTCCCTGGGCGACTATCGGGCGCTGATCGAGGAGGCCGGCTTCGAGACGATCGACTGCCGGGACATGACCGAGTCCTGGACTGACTTCGTCCAATCGCGCCTCGCAGCTTTCCTTGAGGATCGAGAGCGATTCGAACGTGTTCACAGCGAAGAGGCCTTTGTGGCGCTTGAGGCGTTCTACCGCGTCATGGATCGATTGTTTTCCTCGGGTGCGCTGGGGGGATTGCGCTGGACCGCGCAACGTCCCGATAGTCACTAGTGAGCCTCGTACATGGACACCGCCCGTTTTGCAAATGCCGGTGTCCATGTAAAGAGGCTCCTTAGTCCTCGAACCGGTCCTGAAACAGCAGCATCGCCTCCGCGCCGTTGATTGTGACGACGAAGCCATCGTCGGTTTCTGCGTCGACCTTGACGGTGATGATTCCGCCCGGATCCACGAACACTTCACCCACTCGTAGCATCGAACCCTCGTTGTCGGCGAAGTTGGCAGGTGGCGAGTCGGTATCGACCGTCCAGGCGGGTTGTGAACGATTGGTGTCGATGTAGGAAATGATCACGGCATCGCCGGGTAGATTGGCGTCATAGCCGATCCGCTTTCGGGTCTCGACGGTGTACCAGTCATTGGTCTCGGGGATAGGAATACGCACCATTCTGTAGTTGCTGGTCGTTGCCAACGCCATGGCGTCGATGGTCACCGTGGCAGAACCGTCGACGGTGACTTCAATGACCTCGCTTTCTTCGAACCAGTCGAGACGCTCCTTGTGATAGGCCGTGTGGTGCTTACCCTGGCGGCCATAAACGGAATCGTTAATGCTGTTGCGGGTGGCGGCACTCATTACGTCATAGGGACTGTCGTAGGGATCCGAGTCGCCGTCGAAATTGTTGGAATGCGGCAGTCCGAAGCCATGCCCCATCTCGTGGGCAATAATCGCAGCCTGCCCGAAGGCCCACGGCGGGTTCCAGGTCGTGCGCCAGGACTTCGAGATGCCATCCAGTGTGGCGAATCGACTCCCGCCCCAGGCACAGCAATCCAGGCTTTCGTTGAGCATCATATTGATGCCAGAAAAACCACCGGAGCCGTCGTTGGAGAAATCAACGAAGGGGTCAGCGGCTTCGGTGCAGTCATCAAAGATCGCGCTTCGGTTGGAATCCGTTCCACTGCCTGGTGTCGGGACGTAGAAGGTCTGAGGCTCAGGCAGGTCGACCCAGTCGACCGCGGTACTGCCGACGATGTTGATCTTGTTATAGGACTGCTTGCGCCAGTAGTCATCCAGACCGCCAACTTCATTGGCGTACATGTCTTGAAAGTAGGTCAGATTGCGCGGCTCGTCCTCGACGTCGGAGAACTTGCACAGAATCGACACCCAGGGCTGTGGCCCGGTCGGTCCGCCCCGCTCTGACAGGAGGCCGTCGCCTAAAAGTGTCAGCGCCTGGGCTCGCCAGAGACCTGCATGGCGCTGATCGGCCAGATGCACGCGTACGCGTTGAGCATTCCAATCGAGAAAATTATCGTGCGCTTCCAACAGTTGTCGGCTGAGTTCGAAGGCGACGGTCGTGCCCTGATCATCGGTCACGGTGAACTGCAGTTGAGCGGCTTGTCCAGAACCGGGCTGAGGGTCGCCCCAGAGGAGATCCAGATGGCCCTCAACCGCATCACCTGACGAGAACGTTTCAGCCGTGGCTTCGACACCAGCGATCGACAGGAGTAAAACCAGTGTAAGTACAGCTCGATTGAAGGCGAAGAATGGGCGCATGGCGAGGCGTGCTGAAGAATCAAACCGGATTATGCCTTCAAATCATTGTTCAAATCATCATTACGCAATCAAGGAGGTTCGTGTGAACGTACAGGAAAAATGCGAAGGGGCCTGATCCGGGGCCCGTCGCGTATTGCGATTGTCATGACAAGCTGCCGGAAAAGCCGCATCTCGAGCGGATTCGGTCAAAGAGGCCATCGAATCCGGCTGGAGCCGCCGTCGAGCAGACCGGGCATCAGGCTTCAAGTACCGGTCGACCCGCCAAGCGCCTTGGTCACCCCGCACCATCGCGAACCCGATCGTGTCGTTCTGGCCTCGAAGCCCTGAGCCGCCCCCTGTCCACCTCAACCCGGCCACCAGTAGCCGACGGTCAACAGCGCGCTGCCGATCAAGACAAGGGGGATCGCCAAGCGGGCGTATCCCGACCAATCCTTTCGCAGTCGCTTCAGGCACTCATCGATCGTGCCTTCAAAAATCTTCATGCCGCCACGCCGCTCTCCGTTGAGCTCATCGCGGACAGCGCGAAAATTGGCCAGCACGGTGACTGTCTCGTCGAGGGGAACGATATCTTCAATCACCGACACGTGGTTGGACGTGGTCTGCGTTTCGGCAATGAGCATCACTTCATGAACCGGGGGCAGCAATTGCGTACGCGCATTGACAAGGCTGCCTTCTGCATCGGCTTCGTCGCATTGCTGTGCGTCATTGCGCAGCGTTTTGAGGTAGTTCAGAGCCCGTTTTCCCGTTGCCCCTCCCTGGCCAATCGATCGAAACGAGATGTCGACATCGGGCAGTGCAAGAAGCCGAAGCCGCTGGTCCCCGGTGTCGAGAAACGAATCGGTCATGGCAAATTCGAGTCCACAGAGTTGGCTGCGGTAGCCGCTGCCGGAATTGCTGCGTCGTTGACCGTTGATCCTTGTCAGGAAGGCCGCACAGGGGCGCTCGAAAATCGGTGAGTCCAGCGCTGAGTGCGTGCAGGTGATTCGACCGGAAAACGCAACCGTCTCACCATCTTTTGCCGACTGTTCGGGCTTGACTCGGCAGGAGCGTAGAGCGCGCCAGTCCAGAACGTCTGCGATGCAGGCCCAGGCACAGGCCAGGCCAAAAAGCAGGCCCAGAACGCCGGGAAGGAGGCCAAACCAGATGACACCACCGAAGCGTGACACGGCCTGATCGACTGCGACTCCAAACAAGGTCAGCCCGACCACGAGCACGGCGAATACGAGCACGGCGCGAGCCACAAATCGTTGCCTGCCGCCGTTTTGCTTCATCGCCTGGTTTCACCTTTCGGTGGGTCTTGATCCCGAAATGCCGGCGAGGCGAGAAACCGCACACAGCAACCGTCTGGACTGGAGGTCTCGATCGGTGTTTCTAATCGTGCTATTCGAGAACCAGCTTCTGCACGGCGTTCGATCTCATGGCTTCCTCGAGTGCCAGCGGAGCGATCAAGGCCTTCTGTTGCTTGGGCCACACGCCCAGTGCTCGGTTACGGCCTTCCCTCTTGGCCCTGTAGAGCAGTTGGTCGGCAACCTTCATCGCCGGTTCCCAGACCTCTTCACCGGACTGTCGCTCGAAGCCTTCAACGGGTGCGAATCCGAGGCTGGCCGTGACCCGGATGGGACCTTGCTGGTGATCACGAATATCGAGTGCTGCAATGCCGCTTCGAATACCGTCAGCAAGGGCCAGCGCTTGCTCGCGCGAGGCCTCGGGCAGGTAGAGTGCAAACTCCTCCCCTCCCCATCGGCCGCATTGCGCGTCGTGTTCAGCGGCCAGCTGTTTGAGCAGTTGACTGACCGCGATCAGGGCACGATCACCAATGTCGTGTCCATGGTCGTCGTTGATCTGCTTGAAGTTATCCAGGTCAACGAGCAAAACCGTGGCGCGCTGTGGATGGTTGTTGTGCGATTGCATCTGCAGCGTCAGGTAGCGTCGGTTGGCCAGGCCGGTCAGACTGTCTCGGCGACTGACCTCGAGCAATCGCTTCTGATTTCGGCGTTGCCAGATCGTCAGCGCAATTGCCAGGAGGATGACTGCGGCCAACGCGCCCAGCGTGACTTGCCGCCTGAGGGTTTCCTCGGCCAGCTGCAGTGTCTGAATGTCTGCGGTCTGACGCAGCTCGAAGAGCTCCTGAGCCTGACGCTGCATGCCGAGTTCGGTCTCCAGGGCATTCAGTCGAGAGCGCTGTGCGTTTTCCAGGAATGCGATGTTGCGTTCGGCGTAGTCACGATGGACCTCCAGCGCTTCCCGATAGCGGCCGCGTGCCTCGAGAATTTCGGAGAGGTTGATTTTGGCGTCAAGGATGATGCGCTCGAATTCGATCCTCTCGGCCAGAGCGAGTGCTTCACGGATATAGGCTTCGGCCGCTTCGAGGTCCCCCATCTCGCGTGCCAGCAAAGCCTGATCGCGCTTGAGGACGCTGCGCTCTGCCGGATTGTCGAAGGTCTCATGAAGGGCAGCCGCCTGATCGGTCAGGGCCCGGGCCTGGTCAAGATCGCCGATTCGTCGCCATGCATTTCCGCTCATGCTGAGCGCCGTGGCCAGTCGGGGGGCCAGCCCTGGAGCTTGCAGCTGGGGAATCAGAAGATCGAGTTGTGTCAGGGCACGTTCGTGCTGCCCATCCATCATCAGTGTGCGTGCAAAATTATAGCGGACCGGTATCAGCGCCTGGGGTTGTGCGCCCTCGTCGTGCGGCAGGGTGAGCAGGCGTTCGTAGTGCTCGATGGCGCCGTCGTACTGTTTCGCTTCGGTCAGATAGGTCGCGAAGTTGCTCAGCACCTCGGGCAGCAGATGGTCCAGCGCGTGCGTTTCGGTGAGATTCAGCGCCGTGTCCAAGACCTGCAGCGCCGCGATCGCATCGCCGCTGCGGTACCGGAGTGACGCCAGACGGGTCAGTATGGAAACCCGGTCTTCCGGGTCGCTCAGCGAGTTCGCCAAGCCCGCCACCCGTTCGGTAATCTTGCGCGCTTCAGCCATGTCGCCAACCTGCATCCTGGCCCAGGCAAGGCAGGACAGGAGCAGGCCGCGCTCGTGGATCTTCAGCACCTCTGGCCTCGAGAGCCAGGTGTCGGCAATCGCTATCGCTGCCTCAGGGCGCGAGTATTCCTGACTTTCGCATTGAGAGATGGCCTCTTCGACGTTTCCTGGTGGTCCCTGATTCTCCAACGCAAAGCCGCCTTGAGCGAGGATCATCAGGCCCGCGAAAATAAATTCAAACATGTCGGTTGCCGAGTCCAGGTCTTCGGGTCACATGGGTCGAAAGCGTAAAATCACGGGTCATTTCACCACAGAATGACACGCGGCGTCGGTCACAGGCGCGTGAGGGATGGATCGATGGCTGACCGCGGGGGGCGATCGAGGACAAAACCTGATGATATTTGCCCTTTATGAGACTTGTCCCTCCCATGCCAGGGTGGTCTCTCCAGATGATTTTTCGCCTTTAATTGGCCTATGATCGGGAGCGGGTCGCGGAGCGCTGAAGGATGGACTAAACTATTTTGCGCTTCACGACCGCCGTCAAAGAGTTGGGGGAGAAAGAAAATGCGGCACGTCGGCCGTGCGCTGAATCATAAGTTCGCCCGGGTTTTCCGTTCGCCAGATCCTGCGCTTGTAGTGGCAGGCACGGGCAGCGCTCGGTCAGTGGCCCAGACCCGATTGTGGGTCATTTTGTGCATGGCGGCGGCACCTCTCCTTGGGTTTCTGGTTCGCGGTGCCCAAGCCGATATCGAGATACGGCTGGCTTTCCTGGCGCTACTGGTCGCGCTATCTTATTCGCTGGTCGCCTACGCGCTGCTGCGACGCCGCGCTTGGCGACCATCGTTGGCCGAGGCCTACATGACCTCGACGCTCGATCTGAGCCTGATCACCGGCACGCTGTTGCTAATGGGTCTCGTGGCCGGGCCGGACCGGGTCATCCACAGCGAGGCGATCTGGGCCGTCTATCTGCTCGTGATCATGACCAGTGCTTTGCGCCTGGATGTTCGCATCTGCTTCTATATGGGTGCCATGGCCATCATGCAGTATCTGGCCCTGGTGATCGTTCTGGATTTCAGGCTTGGCGATTTGATGGTGGAGTATGACCGGGTGATTCAGTTTGCTCGAGTGGTCCTGATGCTGGCCGCCACCGCCATGGCGATCGGGATCGTCAACCGAAGCCGATCGCTGATCACGATTTCAGGCTTTGATGCCTTGACGGGTCTGGCCACCCGACGCTATTTCGACCAACGTTTTGCTGACGAGATGACCAAGGCCAGGCAGCTTCAGCGTCCCCTTTCCCTGGTGCTGTTCGACCTGGACGACTTCAAGCGAATCAACGATGCCAACGGTCATGAGGTCGGCGACAGGGTGCTTGTTCAGGTGGCCGAGCTGTTGCGCCAGCATAAGCGCGCAGGGGATTTTCTCGCCCGCTGGGGTGGCGAAGAGCTCGTTCTGATTCTGCCGAACACCGGTATTGAGGCTGCGACACGCGTTGCCGAACGCCTGATTGATGTCATCCGCCAAACGCCGCTTCGAGCGATTTCCTGTGAAATTAGGATCACCTTGTCTGCAGGTGTCTCGGAGCGATCAGCGAGCTGCGACGATACCGAATCGCTGTTTCACGCCGCTGACCTCCGAGTTCTGGAAGCCAAGCGCCTGGGGCGGGATCGGGTGGTCAATGGCCAGCAATTGCACACCCCCTGAAAGGCCTGCTCGGCTCCAATGCTGACTTTGTGGGTTCAAGCCGTCGAAGTGACGGCCTGGCCGCGGTGGGCCAGGCCGTGTTTGCAAAAAGCAAAGGTTCAATCGCTGTTTCCGTTGTCGAACATGTCATCGAAATCGAAGCCGTCGAGTATCTTTCCACTTCCGATTAGACGACCGACCAGCACGGGGTCCATTTCACCGTGGATGTTGGCCAGAACAGCGCTGTCGCTGGACTCCCGTACCATCAGCACCATGCCGGTGACGAACTGGTCGGTTTCAATCATGAAAACATCGACCTGCTCGCCGTTCTCTCTGACTTGAATCGCTCGGTTCCAGCCTGAATCGATCAGCTCGTTCACCGATGCCTCGATCTGTGAGGCCAACGGACGCGAATCGCTGAGATCTTCGAAAACCATCAGCCGCAGCCCCTGAATCCCACCGAGCACGGTCGACAGATCCGGATTCGAACTCGCCACGGTTTCGGCGAACCCGGCCATCATTGCCGGTCCGAAGTTGATGTTGACCTTCGGCTCGAGGCCGCCGGTCATGGGCTCGAGATTGAATTCACCCTCCTGAGCCTGGGCCGTGCCCATGGCCACAATGCCGGCTACGAGCAGGCAGCAGAAACGGGATTTAAAGTAAGAACGACTCATGGTATTTCTCCTTAGGTGGTTAACAATTGCGCGGCTTACAGCCGCTTTCGGGTCTGAGGAACGCTGGGCTGAAACAATTGCCGGAAAGCATCGGGATAGGGCAGGGGGTCGATCCGCATCTGCATCCGTGGCAGTTCGAATTCAATCAGGTCAAGGTGCGGGCGAACCTGGGCCTGCGTGGTTTGAGCGATCTGCTGGCCCTGTGCGTTCAGCGTTTCGATGGCCAGCGTGAGCTGCGCCCAGTCCTTCGCTGTGATCTGAGGCGAGGGTGCTTGCTGACCCAACGGATCCAGCGCCGTCACGACGATGACACTCAGAATCACTGCTGCCGCTGTTGCCAGCCAGGCCCACCGCCGCTCGCGGCCGTGACTGTGGGCGATGACTGCGTCGCGAAGCGTTTCCGGCAGGCGAGGGGCGTTGATCTGATGCAGGGCCGCCCGGAGTGCCCGATCTGCGCTGAGTTCCCCCTCGTGACTCAGAGCGGTGCCCGACTGAATCCGCTCCTCCGCGGCCAGGTCGGTTTCAAAATTTTCGTCCACAATGCCTCTGCCTGCGTCTCCAGATACGACAGGGGAGTGCTCAGGCCACTTGTTCATGATTGCTCTGCTCCAATTGCCGACGCAGATTGCGCCGGGCACGAAAGGTATAGACCTTGACCTGATTCGGACTCAGGTCGAGGGTTTGAGCCACGCTTTCGACATCCTGGTCCTGAATGTCACGCAGGATGATCAGCGAGCGCGCTGGTTCGGGCAGCTCGCCAATGGCCTCATGGAGCCGCCGATGCTGCTCCTGACGCAGGGTGGTGGCGGCCGGACCGCAGTCGTTGCTATGGCGTTCCAGCTCGCGATCCACTGACTGCACCTGTCGCAGCAGGCCGGACTGGCGTTTCAAGGTGCGCAGTCGGTCCAGGCAGGCGTTGCGTGTGCAGGTCGTCAACCAGGCGACCTCCGAGCCTGGTTTCAGTTTTGGCAGCTGATTCCATAATTTGATCAAGCCGTCCTGGACGATGTCTTCGGCATCCGATGGCGATCGGAGAATCAGGCGGGCCAGCTGGAGCAGCCGTCCACCGTGCTCATCCACCAGTTGTTCGAATCGCTGCCTCATGCCCGTTAAAACGTCCAAGGGAGTCTGCGGTTACAGAATGCGGCGATTTTTTTCCGCATGACAGTGCCGAGAGTTGGGGCGGGTCAGCTCCTGTTGTCCATGCGCCAGCGGTCAGGATTCTCTATCATGTCTGTCCCCTTACCGTCCTTCTGGAGGACATTCCATGACATTGATGGACAAAGATTCGATGCACGCGGCCCTCGTCGGTAGCCTGCTGCTGATTGCACTGACCGCCTGTCAGCCGTCGTCAGAGCCCTCTGAGGTCAATCCAACCACAGGCTCTCCGCCCCTGATCGGGGAGGCGACCGAAGTGGGCGAAGAGGCGGTGGATGCGATGGATGAGCCAGAACCTCAGTCGTTCAATGAGGATCGACTCGATGCCGTCCTCGCCGCGCAGCCCGAAGGAACCCGGAACCGCTACGAAGCTCGCCATCCGAAAGCCACGCTGGAATTCTTCGGCATCGCGCCCGGCATGACCGTGGTCGAGGCCCTGCCGAGCGGTGGCTGGTATTCGAAGATTCTGATTCCCTATTTGGGCGAAAACGGTCGGCTGATCGGTGCCAATTACCCGATCAATCTGTTCGAGCAGTTCGGCTTCGCCACCCCTGAATTCATGGACGGCATTGCCAACTGGCCGGAAACCTTCCCGGTCGAGGCTGAAGGCTGGTGCGAGAGCGATTGTGCCGAGGTCGAGGGTTTCTGGCTCGGCGCCCTGCCTGAATCCCACGCGGGTACGGCTGATGCCGTGCTGTTCATTCGCGCGCTGCACAACATGGCCCGCTTCCAGAACGAGGGCGTTGACCAGTTTCTCGATCAGGCCATGGCCGATGCCTTTGCCGTTCTAAAACCAGGCGGCACCTTCGGTATCGTCCAGCACGAAATCAGCGAGGAGGTGTCGGATGAGGCCGCGACCGGCGCGGGCGGTTATCTCAAGCGCAGCTTCGTTATCGCTCAGGCCGAAGCGGCAGGATTCGTGCTCGACGAGGCCAGCGACATCAACGCCAATCCGATGGACCAGGCTGGCGAAGGCGATATTGTCTGGCGTCTGCCGCCGACACTCGGGACCAGTCAGGAGGACGCAGAGCGTCGTGCCGAGATGGAAGCGATCGGTGAGAGCAATCGCATGACCCTGCGTTTTCGCAAGCCGGCTGAGGACTGATCTGGCTCAACCGTGATTCAAGCGCCCGGGCCGGCCGGGCGCTTGCAACTTCGGACCTGACTATCTTGGTCGATGACTCCCTGATCGTTGAATACGGCCCGCTGCTTCGACATCGTGCCGAACTGGCCGAGCAGAAGCGCCAGCGGAGAATTCGTCTGGCCTTTGGCGTTCCCTTATCGATGGGTCTGGTCGGGGTGGCCTCGATCTACAGCCCGCCGTTGGCCTTGTTGATCGGGGTGGTCGCGGGCTTCTTTCTGTTCTTCATTGCCCTGCCCGGGGCCTCCAGCGTCGATCCGGGTGAACTGGCCGGGGTGGAGGGCGAAGTCGCTGTCCTGAAGAAACTGCGCGGCTTATCGGAGGACTTTCTGCTGCTCAACCGCGTGCGCCTTCCTGATGCCACCTTGCCCGCCGGCGAGCGCGAGCTCGATTTCATCGTTGCCGGGCCGACGGGACTTTGGATCATCGAGGTCAAGAACACGCCGGGCATCATCCACGTTCAGCCCGACGAGCGGCACTGGCCGCTGGTCCGGCGAGCGGGCTGTGGTTCCTCGCCGTCCTGGAACGCCGTGGACAATCCGCTGCCGCAGGTGCAGGCTCAGCTTGCTGCCCTTTCTCGCTGGCTTCTGACGCACGGGCAGGTGGTCCAACCCAGAGCCGCTGTGGTTTTCGCCCATTCCGAAGCAGCGCTTGAATCGCCGGAGCGCTCCTCCGTGCCCGTGTGCCTTCGGGATGGCATCGTGCCGGCCCTTCTGAAGGGCAACGCTGATCCGGCAATGTACTCGATTCGAGAGCTCTTGCCGCGACTGCGTGGCCATCGGCCGGAGTCAGAAATGTCAAGCATACTTGACAAAATGTAAAGGATGCTTTACATTGGATTTCTGTTAACGGCGAATCCAATCGCCCTAAGGAGGTCCAATGTTCGGCTTGTCGTTTTACGAAAAGAGTGCCTGGGGCACATTTGTTGCGCTGTTGGTTCTAGGCGGATTCTATTTCTCGGCGGTCTGGGACCTGTGGACTGCCGATCTGCTGATCGGACCGGCGGTGTTCGGACTGGCGTTGGGCTTCACGGTGTTGCTCGTCGTTGTGCTGGTGATCTTTCATGTTCTCATCGCCATCATCGACCGTCCGGGTGACGAAGACGAGCGTGACCGGTTGATTGGCTGGCGGGCCGCGCAGTGGTCCAGTTTTACGATGGTTGCCGGCGTCATATCGATTGTCTGTCTGGTGCTGTTTGCGGGCGTTCTTCAGGACTCCGACTTGCATTCACGAATCTACTCACCCATGGCCATCGTTCAGCTGATGATGATCCTGGTGCTCGCCGCGCAGTTACTGGAGCTGCTTGTGCGCATTATTTTGTACCGGCGCGGGACCTGATCGATGGGAGCGCGAATCACCAACCGAGTGCGTGAGCTGCGTGATGCAAAGGGTCACATGACCCAACAGGCCCTGGCGGAGGCGGTTGGTGTTTCGCGCCAGACTATCAACGCGATCGAAACGGGCAAATATCAGCCTTCGCTCGAAGTCGCCCTGAAGATCGCTCGCGAGTTCGACCAGCCGCTCGAGTCGATTTTCAAGCTGGACGATTGAGCGACCGCTCAAGCCGTCAGGATCGTCCGTGCCTTCTTGCTGTTCTTCCGACCAACGTGTTTTTCCAGGATGAGTTCCTGGGTGCCGGGTTCACTGCTCTGGAGTCCCCTGCAGTCTGAGCCGCGACACGGCTCGCGCTTCGACCGCTGAGCGAAAGAAGGGGACGATCCAGGGCCTGCCGTTCATGAAGTCGTCGAGTTGATCATCGAAGTGCCGACTCAGTGGGTGGCCGGACTGGCCCAGGGTCAGGTTCAGGGTGAATGCGTCCGGATCCGACCAGTCCATGACGTAGCGCATTGATGCCCCCGCTCGCGCCGACAGGGTCTGACTGCTTTCGTTCCAGGCGTGATAGGTGACGTTCAGGCTGCCCGGCCCCGAGCCGATCGGCAGCGGGCCGCGGCTCAGGTCGAGCCAGGCATTCAGCGGGCCCGAGACGGCCAGGGGATGGTTGATGGTCAGGGTCTGGATATGGCCCAGGGGCCGCAGCCCGTAGTCGAGAACCTCTCGCAGGGCCCGCGCGGCAGCTTTATCACGGTCCATTGCGGCCAGGTCGAAGCCCTCGGTCGGTCGATGCAGCCAGTCATCGAGCAGGGTACGGCCGATCCGCCAGTCCGCCAGCGGCCCCTCGTCGAACAGGTGGCGAGGCAGGACCTGCCACCAGTGGGCAAACAGACCGGCCAGCTCCGAGTCGGCGGCCATCACGCCGTCCCAGCCACGCAGCCGGGTGGCCAGATCGGTCTCGCCTTCGGCTTCGGCGACCTCAGCCAGCCAGCTCTTCCAGCTCATGGCGCGTTCCGAGGTCCGATCGAGCTGCATGCGGCGCATGTCCTCGGGCGTGAATTCCTCGGCACTGCTCAGCCAGTCGACGGCCCGACGCATGCGCAGATGCTTGTAGAAGCCGGGCAAGGGATAGTCGGTCCCCACGGCGGCATGATTGTTCGAATTGGCCAGCCAGCCCTGATCCGGGTTCAGGGCGTAGGGGCGCTGATTGGGCGGCACGAAACCGGCCCAATAGTTCTCGGCACGATCACCATCGAGCGGCGAGTAGAAACGCGCATGCTGGCGGCGCGGAATCGGGGTGGACTGGACATAGCCGATGTTGCCCTCGATATCGGAGTAGCTCCAGTTGACCGACAGGGCCCCCATGTCGGAAGCCGCGCGTCGAAAGCTCTCGAAATCGCTCGCGCGATTGATCGCCAGGCCCTGATCGATCAGCTCAGCAATCGGCAGCTGGAAACCGGCCCAGTGCAGGATCTCGACCCGACCGTCCTCGAGCTCGGTGGCCGGCCCCAGCGGGGTCAGCAGCATCGTCTCGATCATCGGCTCTGTCTGGCCGTGGATGGCGAACGCGGTCTTGATCGAGTCGAGCGCAATCGGCCCTTCGGGCCCGATCAGCTGCCGAGGGTTGTCCGAATCGCGCTCGAAGCGATAGACCTCGAAAAGGTCAACGGGTGCGACGGTGAAGGCAAAGGCAATCCGGCCGTTGTGGCCCATGGCGACAAAGGGCAAGCCCGGAGCGGTCACGCCGAGGACGTTCAGGCTCTGCGCTGAATGGATACCGGCGGCGTACCAGAGCCCCGGGGCCAGGGTGTATTCGAGATGCGGATCGGAGGCATGCAGCGCAGCACCCGTGCTCGACTTGTCGGGCGCCACCACCCAGGTGTTGGAGGCGTCGGTCATGCGACCGGTCGGCACGGGCACCGAAGGCACGCCCCAGTCAAGGAAGGTCGCCAGCCAGTCGGCGGCCTGAGGGCCGAACTGCTCGGCGCTGACCCGCCAGGCCTCGCCCATGCGCTGCACCAGGGTGGCCGGGTACCAGGTCTGGTAGTAGGCCAGCATCAAGACATCGGCGCGAGTCCAGGGCTCGGGCTCGATCTGCATGATCAGGAACTCCGGCGGCAGATCCCGGTCGCCATCGATGCGCGCATTGATGCCGCGAAGATAGGCATCGATGAGTTGCTCGGACTCGATCGAGAGCCGGGGTGGGTCCTGCTCGATCCGGCGGGCAAAGCCGTAGCGACGGTGGATCCGATCGCTCTCGAGCCCGCCCTCACCGATCAATTCGGCCAATTCACCGCGGGCAACGCGGCGCAGCACCTCCATCTGGAACAATCGCTCCGAGGCATGCAGCCAGCCCAGCGCTTGCAGGGCATCGGCATCGGTGCGGGCATAGATGCGCGGTATGCCTCGGCCATCGAACAGCACCTCGACCGGTGCCTCCAGACCGGCGACCTCGACCGTGCCCGAGCCTGGTATCACGCTGCCCGCCAACCAGCTGCGTCCGCCAAACCAGATGGCTGCGATCAGACAGACGAAGGTGATGAAGGAAAACAGGAAGATGCGCTTGAGGCTGATCATTGCTCGGCATTTTTTCAGCGGTTGGTGTCGGGGGATTCTAATGGGGATGGGCTTTGGGGGGTGCGCTTGACATCGAGAGTCGCAGCCACTGGACACCCCAATGGCTGCACCCAAAAATACCTACTGCCCATTCCCTTCGAATCGATCCCAAAACAAAGCATCCACCGGCTCACAGACATCGCCCCAGATGCAGTCCACCCAGTCGGGGTTGTCGACGAAGGGGTTACGGTTGCCCTGAAAGCCGAAGACGATGTCGTTGCGGTCGAGCTCCTTGTTATCGACAGGGTCCTGGGCATGCCAGACCTGCAGGACGTCGAGCAGGCCCATGTAAGCGGTGCCGCCGGTGGCCGACTGAATCAGGTTGCGGTCGTTGGTCAGGACCAGATCCGGCTCCGGGAAACCGGTGCTGCCGTGGCTGCCGCCTTCGTAGCGGATGGCCATGTAGAACAGGGTCCGGGCGATATCGCCGCGGCGGTCTTCCCAGACCTCCCAGCTGCCCTGGTCGCCGTCGATGGAGGTGGTCCAGTTCGAGTCTCCCGGATAGCCGCCGCCCATGCCGCCGACGCCGTCATTGAACACCGTGACCCGTTCGCTGCAGTCCGGCTGCAGGTCTGGACTGCAGGAGGCAAAGGGCTTGCTGCCGCGGTCGCTGTTGTAGTCGATCTTCGAAAGGCGCAGGTTGTGGGCGTCGGTGGCTGCCGTGTTCAGGTCGGTCTGGGTATCGCCCAGGCCGATCGAGCGCGGCCAGGTGTGCTCGCGGTTGTAGAAGCTGTTGCCACCACCCTGTTTGGGATAGGTCTCGTTCTCGTACACGGCCAGAATCCGGGTGCTGTCGTTCGGATCTTCATCGGCCAGTTCCAGAATGTCCCAGGTGTCGGTGGTGCCGGCGGTGTAGGGGTACCAGAGATGGTCGTCGATGATCTCGTGCAGCGATGCGCGCAGCGCGGCGGCAGAACTCTTGTCGACGCCGGCGTAGTAGTCCCCGATCGGGCAGTTGTTGTTGGCCGTGCCGGCGGACGGCGAAGTGGCCGCGTAGGTGCTGGTCCGGCGCGGACCGCCCGAGCCGTTCGGGCAGCGCTGTAGCGAGTCGCTTGTTGCCGTCGAGTTGGCGTCCTCGTCGATCTGCGGTTCGCCGGCTTCGAGGAGGGCCAGGAGGCCGGCCACGTCGGCCTGACCGGAGTCGTAGACCACCGCATCGATCACCCCATCGGTGGCCAGCGGGGAACCGTTCGGATAGTCGCTGCCGTCGCCGATGACCAGAGCCACGGCGGCGGCGCCATCATCGAGTGCGCTTGGTAGAACCACGTCGGGGAAGGTGTTGAGGCCGCCGGCAACGAAATAGCCGTTGGCCGAGGTCGCCAGACCGTCCAGGTCGATGGCAGCATAGCTTTGGAGACTGGCGTCGTAGAACACCAGCGCAAGACCGCTCAAAGGGGTCTGGCCAACACCGCCGTCGAAGAGCTCGAGAAACTCCCAACCGGCCAGTTCAACGGCGTTGATTTCGTTGATCAGCACGCTGGGGCCCGGCGGGCTGACATCGCCGCCCGGGGCCGTGCCCGGCGTCGCAGCGCCCGTGCCCCAGGTCAGGCGGAACGGCTCGGAGGTCTCGTCGTTGCCCGCGATACCGTTGCCGCCGGCCGCGGTCTCGCTGCCTTCGTCGAGGGCCACGCGCTGCCAGCTGCTGCCGTCCGGGTGCTCGCTCAGATCGATGACCGCCTGCTGGGCAATCGCCGTATCCGGCAGATAGGTCGAGGCGGTGGCGTCGGCATCCGGGCCGTCGATGCTCACGCCGGTCTTGTCGACGGCCTCGACCCTGTCGCCCCAGACGGCGTAGTCAAGATCGGAGACGAGATCGATCTGGCCGTCCCAGGTATAGAGCACCAGTACTTCGCCGTTATTGATGCCGCCGGACAGGCCACCCTGGCCGCCAATGGATCCGACAAAGGCTTCGCGCATGTCCGGGATACCGTCGGCTGCACCGTCCTCGAACAGTTCGTAGTCGGGAGCGATACCGTAGGCGGCTTCGAAGCCGATCGAGCCGGCGATCGCGAGGGTCTGGCGCGCACCTGCCGCGATCGTTGCGCCGACCGGGAAGCGGGCGTGGAAGTCGCTGAAGCCACCCCCGCCGCCGGCGCCCTGAACGATCTGGTAGTAGTAGACGTCGCCGCCGGCAAAGGTCGCGTCGGTCAGGTAGACATCACTCAGATCGATGGCCTCGGTGCTGGTGTTGATGATCTCGACAAACTCTGCCGAAGTCGGTCCAACGACGATTTCCGAGAGCAACAGGCCGACCGGCTGACCGGCGCCAGCGTCCGGGTCGATGAGAACGTTGGCACTGGTCAGGGTGTCGACGTTCGGGCTGCCGGCACCGTCGATCACGCTGCCGGCGTTGACGGTCAGCGAGAGCGTGCCCGTGCCGCTGATACCGTCGACGGTGACCGTGTGGCTGCTGGCGCTGTTAGCGGTGAAGTTGACTCCAGCAAAGCTGGTGCCGCTGGTGTCGACGGTGACATCCGCCGGGTCATCGAAGCCGGTGATGGCCTCGGAGAAGATCACGCTGAAGTCGATCGAAGGCGCCGCCGTCGGGCCGGTGGTCGAGGGCGTGACCGAATTGATCGCCGGCGGCGTGATGTCGTCGCCGCAGTTGGCCGTGTGGCTGCCCAGATCGTCAAAGGTATCGTTCGGAAAGCCGTCCCATTCGATGGCTGGATCGAAAGCATCGGTGCCATCGGGATCCGGCGTGCAGACATCGATCCTGCGGCGGATCGTGTTGTTCTGGGTCGAAACGTCTCCCGTGCCCCACTCGCTGCCGGGGTCGAAGCCGATCTGACCGATGATGTCCACGGGCGCGCCGTCGCAGAAGAACTCGACCGCGTCATCGCCGTTGAAGTCGACGCTTCCGGTGACGTCGGCGGAAGCGGCGAAGGACGCATCGCTGTTGGCGACCAGATAGGTGCCGCCGGCCGAAACACTGCCGGTCAGGATCACTGTCCAGCCGACGCTGGCGCTGCCGTTCTGGTAGCCCCGCAGCTCGCAACCGGCTGCCACCAGGTCGACGGGCGCATCGTCACTGTTGTACAGCTCGACGCCCTTGTTGAGCGCCGAGCCCTCGACATATTCGGAGATGAAGACGAGCGCCTGGGCGGGCAGGGCGGAAAAAAGCAGAAGAGCAGCAATGAGAAGACGCACGGCAGATTCCAGATCAGCCTTGAGGGGGCCGCGGAGTATAGCAACATCTCTCTTTTGATGAGGCACCCTTGTCCACTTCCCCTAGCCCGCATTATTCATGAATGCACTCGCGCCCTTGCTTGCTCCTTGCCCGCACAGCGGATTTTCCTCCCTCCGAAATACACCATGGAATTCCGCTCGGTCGGAAAATCCCCTGTGCGAATAATTCCCTGCGCAATCATCGCGGCGATTCATGAATAATCGAAGCTAGCGCTCCGTCGCCAGTCTGTTGTCTGAGATCAGTCGGTCGGGCCGATCCTGTCCTGCGTTCGCAGCTCGAAATCGCTGGCATCATGCCGCTCGTGAAGCTGCATGGCTGGATCGCCGAAGGGGCGATTGACCATCCGACCACGCTGAACCGCATCGCGGGCATCGATCTCCTTCGACCAGCGCTGGACGTGCTCGAAGCCATCGACCTGCAAGAATTCCGCGGCATCATACAGCCGGCCCAGCGCCATCTGCCCGTACCAGGACCAGATCGCCATGTCGGCGATGCTGTAATCGCTGCCGGCCATGTACTCGTATTCGGCCAGATGCCGGTCGAGGACGTCGAGCTGACGCTTGGCTTCCATGGAAAAGCGGTCGATGGCGTACTTGATCTTGATCGGTGCATAGGCATAGAAATGCCCGAAGCCGCCGCCAAGATAGGGTGCCGAGCCCATCTGCCAGAACAGCCAGTTCAGGCATTCGGTTCGCGCGCGCGGGGCCTTGGGCAGAAAGGCGTCGAACTTCTCTGCCAGATAGAGCAGGATGGAGCCGGACTCGAACACGCGCTGCACGGGTTGAATGGAATGATCCATCAGCGCGGGAATCTTGGAGTTCGGATTGGCGGCCACGAAGCCTGATCCGAACTGCTCACCCTCGCCGATATCGATCAGCCAGGCGTCGTATTCGGCATCACTGAACCCCTGGTCCAGGAGCTCTTCGAACAGGACGGTGACCTTGACCCCGTTGGGCGTGGCCAGGGAGTAGAGCTGGTGCGGATGCCTGCCGACCGGCAGTTCTTTCTCATGCGTCGCGCCCGCTGTCGGACGATTGATGTTGGCGAACTTGCCGCCGTTGCCTCTCTCCCACTGCCAAATCCTGGGTGGGCTGTAGTCGTTGTCGCTCATGTGCTTTCCTTGGAATTTTGGTGGTACAGCCTCGTCGAATCGTGCCAGGCACGGCCGGCGCGGTCATGCGAGGATCGGAGCAGTTGCCGGGTGTTTTCACTCCCCCTATGATGCCAGGCGATCAATCGTCGCTCGCGCTGCCGAGCAAGGCGCTAATGGTCTGTTCGGTAATCGGCGGATCGCTGGTCGCGCGACCTTGACCGTAGACCTTCTGAGCCAGTTCGTGCTTGCGTGCCTGCAGGGCCAGGATTTTTTCCTCGACGGTGCCCTCGGTAATCAATTTATATACAAACACAGGCTTGTCCTGGCCGATGCGATGGGCGCGGTCGGTCGCCTGATGTTCGACGGCCGGGTTCCACCAGGGATCGAAGTGGATCACCGTATCGGCTTCGGTCAGGTTCAGCCCGACACCGCCGGCCTTCAGGCTGATAAGGAACAGGTCCACCGCGCCAGAGCGGAAGCGCTCGATCGCCTCATCGCGCTTGCGCGTCTGGCCGGTGAGTTTGGCGTAGGCGATCTGGCGCGCGCCCAGTTCGGTCTCGATCAGGCCGAGCAGGGTGGTGAACTGCGAAAACAACAGCACGCGGCGGCCCTCCTCGAGCAGTTCAGGCAGCAGATCAAAGAGCAGATTCAGTTTGACGGACGGGACGCCTTTTGCGCTGCTCATTTTTTTCGGCAGCAGGCGCGGATCGCAGCAGACCTGCCTGAGCTTGAGCAGCGCATCAAGCACGATGATGTGCGAGTTGGCCAGGCCCCTGGCGGCGATGGCTTGGGCCACCTTGTCCTCCATCACCAGCCGGATGCTTTCATAAAGGCGGGCCTGGGCGGGATCGAAGGTGGCCGTTCGGATGATCTCGGTTTTGGCGGGCAGCTCTGCTGCCACCCGGTCCTTAGTGCGGCGCAGCAGGAAAGGCGCGATGCGACGGTTCAGACGGCCCAGCGGTTCGTTGTCCTGATGTTTTTCGATCGGCGTTCGGTAATTGCGTGTGAACGCGGTCTGGTCGCCGAGAAAGCCCGGCATCAGAAAATCGAATTGCGCCCACAACTCACCCAGATGGTTTTCCATCGGCGTGCCGGTCAGACACAGGCGGTGATCGGTCTTGAGAGCTCGTGCTACCCGCGCCGCCTGGGCTTTCGGATTCTTGATCGACTGGGCTTCATCGAGGATCACGTAGTGCCAGCGCTGATCGAGTAGCACTTTGCGATCACGCGGCAGCAGCGGGTAGGTGGTCAGCACCAGATCATGATCCGGAATCACCCCGAACTTGTCAGACCGGTCCGGGCCCTGCAGGATCAGGACCTTGAGTCGCGGCGTGAACTGCCGGGCTTCCCGTCTCCAGTTGCCCATCAGGCTGGTCGGGGCGACGATCAGACAGGGGTCCTGCAACCGTCCGGCGCGCTTTTCCACGGCCAGATGGGCGAGGGTCTGGATCGTCTTGCCCAGGCCCATATCATCAGCCAGGATGCCGTTGAATTCATGAGTTCTCAGGAACTGCAGCCAGTTCAGGCCCTGCTGCTGGTAGTGACGCAGCTCGCCCTTGAACGTGCTTGGCAGCTTGACCTCATCCAGACCGGAGAAATCGCGCAGCGCCTGAGCCAGGCGCTGGAGTCGGCTGGCCCCGTGGAGCTCGATCGGCCCCAGATCGTCAAGCAGGCCGGCGTCGGCTCGACTGAGCGCAATCCGATCGTCGTTGAACTGATCGTGAAGATCGATCAGGGTCTGGACGATGGGCTTGATCTGCTCACTGGGGATAACCGCAAAATAAGGGGCTTCATCGTTATCGCTGATGTCGAGGTGGATGCTCTCCGGCAGCGCGTTCAAATCGTAGTCCTCGATGATCTGGCTGATCAGGGGCACCAGCGGAACGCGCCAACCGTCAACCTCGAGATCGAAATGCAGGCTGAACCAGCCGTTATCGTCCTCTTGTACTTCGCCGTCGATCTGATCGATGCTGCTGCGGGTCCAGCCTGAGGAGACGTCGATGGTCCAGCCGGCATCCCCGAGTGCCTGAGCCCCATGATCCAGCCAGGCAAACCAGGCATCCCGCAGGGCTGCACCTTCGGCTTGATTGGCGAGCCTGAAGTCCCCGCCGCCGTCATGAGTGCGCTGAAGCCCTTGTTCCTCGAGCGCGAGGATCAGCGCCGCCTCCTGCTTCGGGTCGCGTTCGATCCGTGCCAGCCCGGTCTCGGTCTCCATCACCAGACGGCGCTGCGAGCTCTCGACAGCAAATCGCTGGCCGCTGTAGTCAAAGCGCAATCGGGCCCGGCCCCGTGCGGGCTGACGCGGGTCGAAGTCGACAACCAGAACGCCTCGGGCCGGGTCCTGCTCGTCCCGGATTTCGACCGGCACCGGCGTGGGCCAGCCGGGTCGGTGCAATGCCAGCTTGCGGCTGATCTCGAGCGCCCGTCGCTCGGGTACCGGAGGCATCTCGCGCATATTCTCGAGGTCGCTGGCGCTGATGCCTTTGGGCAATTCCAGTGATCCGCAGCGCAGGGTTTTCAGGTCCAGCCATCTCGGTGGGTCGGTCTCGATCGCGAGCGCGTCTTCCGGGGGCGTCAACTCCAGCAGATAGTGACCCTGTTCCTGTCGCCAGCCGAGCAGGAGCTGGCGCGCCGGCCCCTCGGTGATCGGGCCCTGGCGATCCTTGCCCCAGAAAGCCCGCCCGCTCTCGATCATCTTGCCCAAGGCGATTGCACCACTGGCACCCTGGATAGGAAGGCCGCCACCCTGATAATGCAACGCACCCATTCGAAGCAACGGCAGAATCTCCTGATCGATCGGTTGCATATAGGCCGGGGAGCTCCATGAGTCGTTCAGCACAGCGGGCCAGGTGCGTCGACCCTTCATCCACTCACCGCTGGCTTTGCGCTGGGCAACAACGAAGGTGACTGTGACGGGCTGGTTGGCGTGTTTCGGCGGATCGAGCAGATACAGCAGTCCCTGCGCACCCTTGTCGGGTTTCGGGGCGCGCTCGATTCTGCCGATCCAGTGGTCCAGCGGATCGAATTGTGGCTGGCTGCTCTGAGTTTTCCAGGTCAGCACCAGGGCAATCACGTGTTTGCAGTTGAAGCGCATGGGACAGCTGCAGTAGCCGTCCAGCTCCAGCGCGCCCTCGACTTCGCTCAATGTGACTTCCTGCTGATAGGGGCGGGACTGACTTCCGCTGCACTCACCGTTGATGATCAGTTCGTTGCCATTGCGGATCTCGTGTTCCGTGCATTCGAGGATCCGCGCCCGGCTTTGTCCGTGGTACTCCAGGCCGCGGCGTAACGAGCCGGGTTGGGTTTCCTCTGCCAACCAGGAATTAGTGATCTGCTCAGGATTGATCATGAATTCAGTTCGCCTCGATAGCGTCCAGGCCTTGTGCGATCAGAATGATGATATGAACCGGATTGCAAGTGTCACAGAATACAAGGCAGACTGCAGCCGTCTCGCAACGATTGAACAACTCTCCGATGAATCGAAGAACGAAAATAGTGGCCACCCTCGGGCCGGCCACCGATGATGCCGATGCCCTGGAGCAGTTGATACGCGCCGGTTGTGACGTGGTGCGGATCAACTTCTCCCACGGTGATGCCACAACGCATGCGCGTCGAATCAAGATGGTGCGGGCGGTGGCGCGCGAGCTCGATACGGACGTGGCGGTACTGGCCGATCTTTCCGGGCCGAAGATCCGCATCGACCGGTTTCGCGAGGGGCGGGTCGAGCTGACCCGCGGCCAGACCTTCAGCCTGTATGCACGTGAGAATCCGCCGGCCGGCGACGAGCACGGTGTGGGCGTGGCCTATCTGGGTCTGGCCAGGGACGTCCAGCCCGGCAGCGAGCTGTTGCTCGACGACGGCCTGATGGCAATGACCGTGTCCGAGGTCGTTGGCGACGAGATTCGCTGCATCGTCGACACGGCCGGCCCCCTGTCGGACCGCAAGGGCCTGAATCTTCGCGGCGGCGGTCTGTCGATCCCCGGCGTGTCGGATGCCGATCGCGACGATATCAAGCTCGCCGCCGAATGGCAGGTCGACTACCTGGCCGTCTCCTTTCCGCGCAGCGCCGAGGACATGCAGCAGGCGCGCGATCTTCTGCAGGCCGCCGGCGGATCGGCCGGCCTGGTGTCGAAGATCGAGCGTACCGAAGCGATCGAGAATCTCGAGTCGATCATCAAGGCCTCCGATGCGGTGCTGGTCGCCCGCGGTGATCTCGGGGTCGAGATCGGCGAGGCGGAACTGCCGGGCCTGCAGAAGCGGATCATCGCCGCCTGTCTCAAGCTCAACAGGCCGGTGATCACCGCCACCCAGATGATGCAGTCGATGATCGAGAATCCGATCCCGACCCGGGCCGAAGTGCTCGACGTGGCCAACGCCGTCATCGACGGCACCGATGCTGTGATGCTGTCGGCCGAGACGGCGGTCGGCCGGCATCCGTCCAAGGTGATCGAGGCCATGGCCAGGATCTGCGAGGGGGCCGAACGCCACGTCCAGGCGTATCAAACCTCGCGCCTGTTCAGCGCGCGCGCCGAGCGCGCGGATCAGGCGATTGCGATGGCAGCCATGGTCGTTGCCAACAATTTCGGCGCCCAGGCCATCATCGCCCTGACCGAATCCGGTTCCACGGCGCGCTGGCTCAGTCGGGTCCGCTCGCCGCTGCCGATCATCGGTATGAGCCCGAACCGGGCGTCCCTGCGCAGGATGCGCCTGTTTCAGCACGTTCAGCCGCTGTTCTTTTCAGCCAAAGAGGCACGCCCCAGCCAGATCCCGCGCCTGGCCATCGAGCGGGCGAAGGATGCCGGTCTGCTTACCGCCGGTGATCGCGTATTGATGACGCTCGGTGACTCGATGGGTGTGATGGGCGGCACCAATACGCTCAAAATTCTGACCGTGGAATGACCCCGCTACGAGGCGGCTCCCGTTGATCGTTCGTGGGCCGCTACAATACGCAGATCACTTTCGAATTCAGCATGTGTGGAGCATAGACGGATATGACAGACAGACTCGAACAACTGGTTGAAACCGCCCAGGCCATGGTGGCACCGGGGAAGGGTATTCTGGCCATCGATGAATCGTCGGGAACAATCAAGAAGCGCTTCGATGGGGTGAACGTCGAGAGCACGGAAGCCAACCGGCTCGACTATCGTTCCATGATGCTGACGACGCCGGGCCTGGGTCAGTTCATTTCGGGCGCGATCCTGTTCGACGAAACCATTCGCCAGAAGCTGCCCGACGGTACGCCCCTGGCACAGGCCATGGCCGATGCCGGCATTCTGCCCGGTATCAAAGTGGATGCGGGTGCCAAGGCCATGGCCGGTTTCGAAGGCGAGAAGATCACCGAAGGCCTGGATGGTCTGCGTGAGCGCCTGGCTGAGTACGTCGTACTGGGTGCGAAATTCTGCAAATGGCGCGCAGTGATCACGATCGGCGACGATATCCCCTCGCGGGCCTGCATCGACGCCAACGCCCACGCTCTGGCGCGCTACGCCGCGCTGTGTCAGGAGGCAGGGCTGGTACCAATCGTCGAGCCTGAAGTGCTGATGGACGGCGATCATGACCTCGACACCTCGTTTGATGTGACCGAGGCGACACTGAAATCCCTGTTCCAGCAACTCTACGAGCAGAACGTGATCCTCGAGGGCTGCGTACTCAAGGCCTCAATGGTGATTTCTGGCAGCGCGGCCACGGATCGGGCTGGTATCGAAGAAGTTGCCGAAGCGACCGTAGACTGCCTGCTCAACGCGGTCCCGGGTGCCTGTGCGGGCGTGGTCTTCCTTTCCGGTGGGCAGGGCGATGTCGAAGCCACCCAGCACCTTGATGCCATGAACAAAATGGGGGACATGCCCTGGCCCCTGAGCTTTAGCTATGGCCGCGCACTGCAGGCCGAATGTCTCAAGACCTGGGCCGCCGATCCTAAGGGCAACCGCGAGAATGCCCAGCAGGTCCTGCTGCACCGTGCCCGCATGAACGGCGCCGCCTCACTCGGCGAGTGGGACGAGGAAGAAGAAAACGGTTAATGGCAGGCACGAGGGTCTGGGTGAAAGGACCAAGGAGAAAAGGAACCTTGGTCTTTCAACCGCTGCCTGCGTAGCTCAAACCCGAACCATCGGATACCCGACATGACCGACAGCAAGGACAAGTTTCGCGAGGAGGCGCTGGAATATCATCGCTATCCGGTGCCCGGTAAGATCAAGGTCTCGCCCACCAAGGCTTTGACTACGGCCAAGGATCTCGCCCTGGCGTATTCGCCGGGCGTGGCGGCTGCTAGTGAAGCGATCGCCGAGAATCCGGACAGTGCCCGCGAATACACCGCTCGAGGCAATTTAGTGGCGGTCATTTCCAACGGGACCGCCGTCCTCGGTCTGGGTGCGATCGGTGCGCTGGCCTCCAAGCCGGTGATGGAAGGCAAGGGCGTGCTGTTCAAACGCTTTGCCGGCATCGATGTGTTTGACATCGAGATCAATGAATCCGACCCGGACAAGCTGATCGATATCATCGCCAGCCTCGAGCCGACATTCGGTGGCATTAATCTGGAAGACATCAAGGCGCCTGAGTGTTTCAGGGTTGAAGAAACCCTGAAAGACAGGATGGGGATACCGGTCTTTCATGATGATCAGCACGGCACGGCGATCATTACGGCCGCAGCCCTGGTCAACGGGCTCAAACTATCAGGCAAGCGTATCGAGGATATCCGCCTGGTCGCTTCTGGCGCCGGGGCGGCCGGCATGGCCTGTCTGGACCTGCTGCTGACGATGGGTCTGAAGCGCGATAAGGTTGTGGTCTGCGATCGCGAAGGCGTGGTCTATGTCGGACGGGAATCCGATATGGACCCGCGCAAGGCAACCTATGCCGTCGAGACCGAGGCGCGAACGCTGGGAGAGGTGATCGAGGGCGCTGACGTGTTTCTCGGCGTCTCGGCGCCCGGCGTGCTCGAGCCCGAGATGGTCAAGGCCATGGCCGATAAGCCGATCATTCTCGCGCTTGCCAATCCGACGCCCGAGATCATGCCGGATATCGCCAGGACCGCGCGACCCGATGCGCTGATCGCCACCGGCCGGTCGGACTATCCAAACCAGGTCAACAATGTTCTTTGCTTTCCCTACATCTTCCGGGGTGCGCTCGATGTCGGCGCCACCGTCATCAATGACGAAATGAAGATGGCCTGCGTTCATGCCATTGCCGAGCTCGCCCGGATGGAAGCCTCGGACGTCTCGGCCAAGGCCTACGGTGGCGAGGCGCCGAAGTTCGGGCCGGACTATCTGATTCCGCAGCCCTTCGACCCGCGCCTGCTGGTCCATCTGGCACCGGCCGTGGCTGAGGCGGCGATGAAATCAGGGATCGCCACCCGGCCGATCGAAGACATGGTGGCTTACCGCGAAAGATTGAACCAATACGTTTTCCGCACCGGCCTAGTGATGAAGCCGGTCTTCGATGCCGCGCGTAAGGATCCCAGGCGCGTCGTGTTTGCCGAAGGCGAAGAGGAGCTGGTCTTGCGTGCAGTCCAGACGCTCGTGGACGATGGGCTGGCCCATCCCATTCTGGTCGGTCGTCCGAATGTGGTTGACATGCGCATCGAGCGCGCCGGCCTGAGAATCCGGCCGGGGGAAGATTTCGAACTTGTGAATCCGGAGTCGGACCCGCGCTTTCGTGAATATTGGCAGACCTTCCATTCGATCACCGAGCGCCGGGGCGTGACGCCGGATTCAGCCAAGGCGATCGTGCGCACTCGCAACACCGTCATCGCCGCGATCATGGTGCACCGCGACGAGGCGGACGCCCTGATCTGCGGTGTGGTGGGTCAGTACGGCAAGAAACTCAAATACGTCACCGAAGTGCTCGGCCTGGCACCGGGCTGCAAGACTCCCGGGGCGCTGTCGGCGATGGCCACGGAAAACGAGACGATCTTTGTCTGCGACACCCACGTCAATCCTGATCCCACGGCCGAGCAGCTGGCCGAGCTCACGATCATGGCCGCCGCGAAGGTCCGGCTGTTCGGGATCACTCCGAAGATCGCACTGGTCTCGCACTCGAATTTCGGCAGCCACGTCGATGCCCAGGCCTCGAAGATGCGCCAGGTCCTCCAACTGCTGCGCGAGCGAGCCCCCGACCTCGAAGTCGAAGGTGAAATGCGGGCCGATGCCGCCCTGCAACCGTTGATCCGTGAGCGTGTCTTTCCGAATTCGCAGCTCGGCGGGCCGGCCAATCTTCTGATCATGCCAAATCAGGACGCCGCGCATATCGCCTTTTCATTGGCACGCGTGATTGGCAAGGCTGTGACCATCGGGCCGATCCTGATGGGCGTCGGTCGGCCGGCTCACGTGCTGACGCCTTCAGCAACCGTGCGGCGCGTGGTCAACATGACCGCCATTGCTGTGGTCGATGCCCAGAATGAAAACCGGCAATCCGCGCGCCGCAGCGGAGAGCTGTTTAAGCGCTAAGTTCGAACGACCCGGTCAATCGTCTCAGAAAAGGCCAATCGATTCAGCCGCACACGGGTTCGCTGGGTGCTTTCGGAAGCCTTGGGAGGGCGATCCGGCCAAGACGGCCGGTTTGACCCTTCATTCGGTGCTGCGGCAGAAGCGATCCATGCGGCTCTAGCGAGTCGTGGTCGCCGGCCAACTGGTCCAAAAAGGTTTGAGCGGGGGCTTCGAGCTGCTCCCCCACCTCAGCAAACGATTGAACTGCCTGCGGGGGAGGCCAGACACCGTCAATCCTGACCGTTGCACAGGTCCAGATTGCGGTGATCAGAATCGGGATAATGACTTTCATAACGGTGCCTCCTGGCCTCTTTTCTTCACCCTTCACTGACTCTGACGTCTGCGAAGTGCAAAAAGTTACAAGCAATTCGATTTTTTTCTGAGTTGACCCGAGCCACCTTTTCAGACTTCCTCATCGCCCGCCCATTGTTCTCTGATCGATCCGCGGGCTTTTCTGCGTCAGGTCAATCGCCTCGGGCCTGGTGACCATCAACCGCTACAATATCCCGATTAACCGTATTTCAACCGGTCTTTTGGAGGAACGATCTATGGTGCAGCCGTTGCCCCATCCCGACGACATCGACGCGCAGGAAACGCAGGAATGGCTGGAGTCGCTGACTGCAGTGATCGATCAGGACGGTCCTGAACGCGCTCATTTTCTGCTCGAGCGCCTGGTTGAGCTGACCCGACGTTCCGGCGCCCATCTTCCGTTTGACCTGACAACGGCCTATTTGAATACCATTCCGCCGCACCGCCAGCCTTCCATGCCCGGCGACGGCTCGCTCGAACGGCGCATCCGTTCGATCATTCGCTGGAACGCCATGGCGATGGTCGTGCGCGCAGGTCGGCGCGGCGGCGAATTGGGTGGCCATATCGCCAGCTTTGCATCGGCGGCGACGCTTTACGACGTGGGATTCAATCATTTCTTCAAGGGGCCGGATCATTCCGACGGCTCTGATCTGCTCTTCATTCAGGGACATTCTTCGCCGGGGATCTATGCCCGTGGCTTTCTCGAGGGCCGCATCAGCGAGGAGCAGCTCGACGGATTTCGCCAGGAAGTGGATGGCGGTGGCCTGAGCTCCTATCCACATCCCTGGCTGATGCCCGATTTCTGGCAGATCCCGACCGTGTCCATGGGGCTCGGTCCGATCATGGCCATCTACCAAGCCCGATTCCTGAAGTATCTCGACAACCGCAAGTTGACCGAGGCGAAGCAACGCAAAGTCTGGTGTTTCATGGGCGACGGTGAAACCGACGAGCCGGAATCGCTCGGTGCCATTTCGCTGGCCGGCCGTGAGCGGCTCGACAATCTGGTTTTCGTGGTCAACTGCAATCTGCAGCGCCTTGATGGCCCGGTGCGCGGCAACGGCAAGATCATCCAGGAACTTGAAGGCGTTTTCCGTGGCGCTGGCTGGAACGTCATCAAGGTGGTGTGGGGATCCTATTGGGATCCGCTTCTGGCCCGCGACAGCAAGGGCTTGCTGCGCCGACGCATGGAAGAGGCGCTTGATGGCGATTACCAGAAGTACAAGGCGAACGACGGGGCCTACGTACGCGAGCACTTTTTCGGTGCCTACGACGAGCTCAAGGAAATGGTCGCCGATCTGTCCGACGAGGACATCTGGCGCCTGAATCGCGGTGGTCACGATCCGCACAAGATTCATGCCGCCTATCGCGCAGCCACGCAGCACGAGGGTCAACCCACGGTCATTCTTGCCAAGACCATCAAAGGCTACGGTCTGGGTCAATCCGGCGAGGGGCAGAACATCTCCCACCAGCAAAAGAAACTGGACGCCGAGGGGGTGCAGTATTTCCGCGATCGCTTCAACGTGCCGATCAAAGACGAGCAGCTCGAGGACGTACCGTATTTCCACCCCGGTGAAGATTCCGAGGAAGTTCGCTATCTCAAGGCGCGACGCGAGTCTCTCGGTGGGTATCTGCCGCAGCGACGGGTGGAGTCCAACCCGCTGCGGATCCCTGAACTGGCCGCGTTCGAGTCGGTGACCAAGGGCTCGGGTGAGCGCCAAATCTCGACGACCATGGCCTTCGTGCGCTGCTTGGCCGTCCTGCTGCGTGACAAGGAGCTGAAGAAACACATCGTGCCGATCATCTGCGACGAGGCGCGAACCTTTGGGATGGAAGGGCTGTTCCGCCAGATCGGAATCTATGCTCCATTCGGCCAGCTCTACGAGCCGGTCGATTCCGATCAGCTGATGTATTACAAGGAAAGCCAGGAGGGTCAGGTGCTGCAGGAGGGAATCACCGAAGCCGGTTCAATGAGCTCCTGGATTGCAGCGGCGACCAGTTATGCCTCCAGCGGTCTGCCCATGATTCCCTTCTACACGTTCTATTCCATGTTCGGTTTCCAGAGAATCGGTGATCTTGCCTGGGCCGCAGGCGACATGCGAGCCCGGGGCTTTTTGATCGGCGGCACGTCCGGTCGCACCACGCTCAACGGCGAGGGTCTGCAGCACGAAGACGGACACAGTCACGTTCTGGCTGGCACCATTCCCAACTGTGTCAGCTACGACCCGACATTCGCCTATGAGCTGGCCGTGATTTTGCAGTACGGTTTAAAACGCATGTACGCTGATGAGGAAGATGTCTATTTCTACCTCACCGTGCTGAACGAAAATTACGAGCATCCGGCCATGCCCGAGGGCAGCGCGGAGGGTATCCGACGGGGTCTTTACCTGCTGCGCGAGTCCGAAAGCAAAGCAGATAAGACGGTGCAGCTGATGGGTTCAGGAGCAATCCTTAGAGAAGTGATCGCCGCCGCCGATATGTTGGCTGAGCAGTTCGGTGTGTCCTCGAACGTCTGGTCGGCGACCAGCTTTAACGAGCTGCGCCGCGATGGGCAAGCGGTGACGCGCACCAATCGACTCAATCCGGGCCAGGCGGGGACTCGACCCTGGATCACTGACCAGCTCCAGGGACATGAGGGCCCCGTTGTGGCAGCGACCGACTACATTCGAAGCTACGCCGATCAGGTCCGCGAGTTCGTTCCGCAGGACGAGTATCTGGTCCTCGGAACCGACGGATTCGGTCGATCGGACACACGTGAGAACCTGCGCCGTTTTTTCGAGGTGGATCGCCATTACGTGGCCTACACGGCATTGGTGGGTCTGAATCGCCTGGGTCAGTTTAGTGACGATGACTTGATCAACGCACGCTCGACCCTCGAGATTGATCCCGACAAGCCTCTGCCGCAGTCGCTGTGAACACAATAAGCTCTTCTGAGGACGGCGCTGAAGGACGACAGGCCCGATAACGATATGAACGAGTATCAGGAATCATGAGCAAACGACAAGAAATTCGCGTTCCCGATATTGGGGATTTCGACAAGGTGCCGGTGATCGAACTGCTGGTCTCGGCGGGCGATGTCATTGAGGCCGAAGAGTCGCTGGTCACCCTCGAGTCTGATAAAGCCACGATGGAGGTGCCTTCGCCGTCGGCCGGCACCCTGATCGAGCTGACAGTCAAAGAGGGCGACGAGGTCGGCGAGGGCGATGTGATCGGGGTGATGGAAGTCGACTCCGATGGGGCTGACTCGAGTCAGGAAGCGCCGGCTTCGCGGGACGAGGGCTCAGAGAATGGATCATCGGAGGACAGGCGATCGGAAGATGGAAGATCGGAAGACGGAAAATCGGAAGACGGACCGTCTAAAGACGAGCAATCGGAAGTGGTTGCGGATCGTTCAGACACCCCTGACGAGCGAGGGGAATCTTCGCCTGAAGATTCGAAGGATGACAGCACCACTCAGCCATCGGGATTTCCTGCCATCGATACCGGCGCACGGCAGAGGCGGGCCGCGCAGCAATCAGACGACCTGCCCCCGCCGCCAGTGCCGTTCGACGCGATGGACAAGGATGCATCGTCCCTGCCACATGCCTCGCCATCGGTGCGCAAGCTGGCACGAGAGCTGGGCGTGAACGCCAGCGCTGTCGTCGGTTCCGGTCGCAACGGCCGCATTACAGAGGACGATCTGAAAGCCTTTGTCAAAGCGCAGATGGATTCATCCGCGGACGCTGGCGCAGGGGCCGGCGGGTTAAACGTGGCCGATGCTCCCGCTATCGATTTCTCGAAGTTCGGCGCGATCGAAGAAGAGCCGCTGTCGCGGATCAAACGCATTTCCGGGCCGAATCTGCATCGTAACTGGGTATCCATTCCGCACGTGACCCAGTTCGACGAAGCCGACATCACCGAACTGGAAGCCTTCAGAAAATCCCACCAGAGCGAGGCCGAAGCGGCCGGCACGAAAATGACCCCGGTGGTTTTTCTGATCAAGGCGGTGGTCGCCGCGCTCAAGGCCTTTCCGCATTTCAACGCCTCCTTGTCGCGGGATGGCCAGACACTGATCCGCAAGCAGTATTTTCACATCGGAGTGGCGGTCGATACGCCTAACGGTCTGATGGTTCCGGTGCTGCGCGACTGTGATCGCAAGGGCCTGATCGAGCTGTCCAAGGAACTGAGTGATCTGTCCGGCCGGGCCCGAGAGGGCAAGCTCAAAGGCGATGAGATGAAGGGCGGCTGTTTTTCGATTTCCAGCCTGGGTGGGATCGGAGGCACCGCGTTCACGCCGATCATCAACGCACCGGAGCTGGCGATCCTGGGTGTTTCGCGTTCGCAGATCAAGCCGGTCTGGGACGATGAGTGCTTCCAGCCGCGTCTGATGCTGCCGCTGTCGCTGTCCTACGATCACCGCGTGATCGACGGTGCTGATGCAGCACGGTTTACCCGCCACCTGGCCGCTCACCTCGAGGACCTGCGTCGCCAACTGCTGTGAGTGACTCCAATCGTCAAACCGGCTTCGGCATGTTGCTGGTCTCAGCCCTGGCCATGCTCGGTATTCTGACCTGGTTTTTCTCGGGCCAGCTCGAGCAGCGTGCCAACCCGAACCGTGTGGTCGCAAGCGAGCAGGTCGGTGAGAGCGTACAGGTCACGCTGCGTTCCGACCGCCAGGGGCATTTCGTTGCCACCGGCGGCATCAACGACCGCGACGTGACTTTCCTGGTCGACACCGGCGCCACGCTGGTGTCGGTGCCAGAGGCCCTCGCCGATGCCATGGGACTGGTGCGCGAAGCGCCGATCGGCCTGCAGACCGCAGCGGGGCCGGTCCAGGGCTACCTGACCCGTCTCGACGAAGTCCGTCTGGGTGATATCGTCAGACGTGATGTGCGGGCCGCAATCAATCCCGGTCGCCATGACACGGTGCTGTTGGGAATGAGCTTTCTGCGCGAGCTGGAGCTGATCCAGCGCCAGGGCGAGCTGACGCTCCGTACGGTTCCCTGACAACGATAGCTGGCAGGACCATTGCGGACTGCTTCCGCGAATCCTGCGGCCCGTCAACATACGTATCGATTGAGCCCGGCTCTTCTTCGCCTTGCCGCTCCGCCGCCGAAGGACTAGACTCGAAGGTCAATGCAAGGATCGTAGGGGTGCTCATCCGATGCCCGAACCGGGTCGCGACGTCACTCGAATCTTGAAGCGCTGGTCGAAAGGGGAGTCCGACGCGCGCGATCAGGTCATCGAGTCGGTGTATGCAGAACTCAAGCGCGTGGCGCGCGCTCAGCTCGCGCGTGAGCGCGGTAATCACACATTGCAGCCGACTGCCTTGGTCAACGAGGCCTATCTCAAGCTTCTGGGCGTTGACAAGATCCAGGTCAATGATCGCGTCCATTTTATCGCCGTGGCCGCACGCATGATGCGCCAGATTCTGATCGATTCCGGACGCCGCAAGCAGGCGGGCAAGCGCAACAATGACGTGCCGCCGAGCCTGATGTTCGGCACGGCCACAGGCCAGACCGAGGCGATCGACCTGATCACCCTGGATGAGGCCCTACGTAAGCTCGAGGACCTGCACCCTGAGCAGGCTAGGGTGGTCGAAATGCGTTATTTCGGCGGCCTGACGATCGAGGAAACCGCAGCGGCCATGGAGATCTCCAGCTCGACGGCCAAGCGCCACTGGCGAACGGCCAAGGCCTGGCTGTTTTTGCAGCTCAGTGATGCTCGGTCCGAGTAGTTTCAGATGAGGAGTGGCCTCAGATGACCGACTCTACTGATCGGCCGACGAGGGCAGTTGACCGGGTTGAGGCGGAGGCGATGGCCCTGTTCGCCGACAGTTTCGATCAGCCCGAGGATACGCGTGAGGCCTGGCTGCAGGCGCAGTGCGGGGACAGGCAGGCGCTGCTGGATGCGGTCATGAGACTGCTTCAAGCCGATCGCGACAGTGAGGGGTTTCTGGAGTCCAGCCCGCATTCAATCCAGGCCACGAATCGGGTTGGCGAGCGCCTAGGTGCTTATGAACTGGTGAGCGAACTGGCCTCGGGCGGGATGAGCACCGTCTATCGCGCCCATCGGGTTGACGGCGCGTATCAGCACGATGTGGCGATCAAGCTGTTTCGTGCGCATCATATGGACGAGTCGGCGCTGCATCGTTTCGATACAGAGCGCCAGATTCTGGCCTCGCTCGAACACCCGAATATTGCCCGAATTATCGACGGCGGAACGGCCGCCGATGGCACGCCTTACGTCGCCATGGAACTGGTCGAGGGGCTTTCGATCACGCGCTACTGCGAACGGCAGCGTCTCGGTCTCGGCGACCGACTGAAGCTGTTCAACAAAGTCTGTGATGCGCTCGCTTTTGCGCACCGTCGCGGTATCGTGCACCGCGACATCAAGCCGGGGAACGTGTTGGTCAGCGATGCCGGGGACCCAAAATTGATCGACTTCGGCATTGCCAAGGTCCTGCAGCCGGAGCGAATGGACCTCGAGTTCCCCGAAACTCGCTTCGAGCAGCGTCCGCTCACCCCTGAATACGCCAGTCCGGAGCAGTTCACAGGGCAGACGATCGGAGTGGCGAGCGATATCTATTCCATGGGAGTCATGCTCTACGAGTTGCTGACCGGCCAGCGCCCCTATCAGATTTCGGCACTCAGTCCGGCCGAGGCCGAACGCGTCCTGCTGGGCACGCTTCCCGCTGACCCGAGCCTCGCGGTGGCGCGCGGTCACGACGCCCTCCCGGCTGGCCTGGACGATCCAGCTCGACTGAAAGGCCGATTGCGCGGCGATATCGATCGCATCGTGATGACCGCCATGCGGCGCGAACCCGATGATCGCTTTGAATCACTGACCGCATTTCGAGAGGACATCGAGCGTCATCTGGCTGGCCAGCCGGTGCGTGCCCGGGGGGCGTCCCGCTGGTATCGATTGGGCAAGTTCGTGGGTCGACACCGGGCGGGTGTGGCCGCAACCGCACTGGCATTTCTCATGCTCTCCTCTGCTCTGGTCGCGGTAGTGATCCAGTTCAACGAGGCCCAACGGCAGCGCGATCAGGCAGAGAGTGCCCGTCAGTTCCTGATCGAAATGATCAATCGCGCTGACCCTTACGAGAACGCCGAATCGGCCAGTCTGGCCGGTGCGATCAAGCAGGTGCTGCCGGAAATGGCCGAGCGATTCGCCGGACAACCCCAGCTTGAGGCTGATATGCGCTATCAGATCGGCTATGCCCTGCAGAATCTCGGTGAAATCCCCCTGGCTCGCGAGCAACTTGAGCACGCCTTCGAACTGCGAGCGCCGTTCGCTGAATCGCTGGCGATGTCAGAAGTCGAAGACGGGTTGGCCATCGTGTCCTGGTGGGAAAGCGATTTCGATCAGGCCGATCAGCACTTTCGACGCGCGCTGGAATGGATCGCGGGTGGCAAGGGCCGCGAGGCCCGGACCCGCCGTGCCACGATTCTGGTCAACTGGTCCGGGATGGCCAACGATGCCGGTCGCTACCGGGAGGCCGGCCAGTTGGCCGAGCGCGCTCTGTCCTTCGCCGCGGACACGGAGATCACTTCCGATACCTTGGCCACGCTCTGGGGCAATCTGGCAACGGCTCGCGATGGATTCGGCGACGGCCACGGAGCACTGCAGGCCTTTGACGAGGCGCTTGCGGTTCAGGAAGCTGCGACCGGCGAGATGCACCCGAACTATGCAATCATTCTCAACAATCAGTCGGTGCTGTTTCATGCCCTTGGGCGCTTCGGGGAGGCCATCGAAGCTCAGCGACGCTCCGTCAGGATTCGCCTCGCGACGCTGGGCGATGCGCATCCACAAACGGCAACCGGCCTGACCAACCTTGCACGTATGCTGACGATTGCGGGCCAGCTCGAGGAGGCTGAAACGCATGCACGCCGCGCACTCGAGGTGGCCCAATCTGGGTGGGGGGAGGATCATCCGCGCACCGGCAAGGCCTATGAAGCCTTGGCCTTGATCTATCGGGACGACGGGCGGCTTGACCTTGCCCGGGACTACGCCGAGCAGACGCTAGCGATCTATCAGGCGGCCCCGGGAGTGGCACCCAGCTGGGTCGAGGCCATCGAAGAAGTGCTTGCCGAGCTCTGAGGCGGAACGGTTTCGAGCCTGCAGCCGATCGGCGTTCGACTTGATCAGCTTTGATTTTGTTAACCTTGACCGGCTCGAGACGCTTTCGAGCCGCAACATCCCAGACGCGTGATGCAAGCCTCAGGCAGGAGAGATAGAAGCGATGAGCAAACAGGACATTCAGGTCCCGGATATCGGTGACTTCGATCAGGTGCCGGTGATCGAGATTCTGGTCCAACAGGGCGAGATGGTCGAGGCCGAGCAGTCGCTGGTCACACTCGAATCCGACAAGGCGACGATGGAGGTGCCCTCACCGGTCGCCGGCAAGCTGCTGGAGCTGAAAGTCGCTGAGGGCGACGAGGTTTCCGAAGGCGATCTGATTGCCGTCATTGAAGTCGAACAAGACGCGTCAACAGACCACGGCGATTCTGACCGTGCGGGCGATGCAGAGGACTCCGGGCTCAATGAGGCGGATTCGAGCCCGGCTGCTGGTCAGACCTCTGATGACTCTGGAGTTGGGTCCGGCGCAGAATTCGATCTCGTCGTGCTCGGTGCCGGTCCTGGAGGCTATAGCGCGGCATTTCGGGCGGCGGACCTGGGGCTGACAGTCGCGCTGGTCGAGCGCTATCCAGACCTGGGTGGAGTATGTCTGAACGTCGGTTGCATCCCCTCCAAGGCGCTGCTGCATGTCGGCCAAATCATCGATGCGGCCGATCATTTGGGTTCGCATGGAGTCAAGTTCGGTGCGCCCGAAATTGATCTTGATGCGCTACGCGACTACAAGCGCGGTGTGGTGTCGAAATTGACTGGGGGCCTGGCCGGCATGGCCGGCAAGCGCAACGTTGAAGTCATTCGGGGCCGGGCTGAATTTTCTGCTTCGCATTCGCTCCGGATAGAGCACGAGGACAGCTACCGGGATTTAGGCTTCAGCCAGTGCATTATCGCGGCTGGCTCTCGAGTCATCCGCATTCCCGGAATCCCTTGGGAAGACGAGCGCGTGATGGACTCGGCCGGTGCACTGGAGCTTAAGGACATTCCCGAGCGTCTGTTGGTTGTTGGCGGCGGAATCATTGGCCTGGAAATGGCCTGTGTCTATCGCTCACTTGGGTCAGAGGTGACCGTGGTCGAGTTGATGGACCAATTGATGGCCGGGGCGGATCCGGATCTCGTGCGGCCACTGCAGCAGCACATGAAGAAGCTCGGCGTGCGCTTCCGTCTTGACACCAAAGTGGCCCGAGTCGAGCCGGGCGAGTCGACGCTGACGGCCCATTTTGAAGGCGACTCTGAGGCCGAGTCGGCCGAGTTTGAGCGGGTGCTGGTCTGCGTCGGGCGCCGTCCCAACGGCGATCAGATCAACGCCTCCGCCGCTGGCCTCAAGGTGGATGAGCGCGGTTACATTCCTGTCGACGGCCAGATGCGCAGCAACCAGTCGCATATTTTTGCCATCGGGGATCTGGTCGGTCAGCCAATGCTCGCCCACAAGGCGAGCCACGAGGGCAAGGTCGCGGCTGAGGTTGCAGCCGGCCAAAAGCGCGCGGCCGATGCGCGAGTCATTCCATCTGTGGCCTACACCGACCCGGAAGTGGCCTGGGTTGGATTGACTGAAAAGCAGGCCCGGGAGGAGGCTCTGGATTATGGCGTGGGCAAGTTTCCCTGGGCAGCATCGGGTCGCGCCCTGGGTATGGATCGCCCCGAAGGCCTTACCAAACTAATTTTTGACAATGAATCAAAACGGTTGATCGGTGCTGGCGTGGTCGGATCACACGCTGGTGATTTGATCGCAGAACTCGCCTTGGCGATCGAGATGGGCTGCACGGCCGAGGACATCGGTTTGACCATTCATCCCCACCCGACCTTGAGCGAGTCGATCATGATGGCCGCCGAAGTCTACGAGGGCACGATCACCGATCTCTACCTACCCAAACGGAATTAAAACAAAGGGCCGCCCGTGGACGGCCCTTTTTTTGCACTTCCCATCGAGCGGATGTCAAGGTGGAGTCTGCTCAAAGCGATCGCTGAAGATCGTGTCGATCCTGAGCTCGTAGGCCCCCATGTCGAGTCCGCCGCCGGAGACTCTTGGAAAGCCGTCGCCTCGCTGGTCCGTGTCCGGTGCGAATTTGCCGGCCGTGCCAGCATCCACTGCCAGGCTGGTCTCAAGCAGGGCATGAGTCAGTGTTGGACCGCCGTTGTCTGCCAGTGGCTGCAGGTAAGGATTGACGTCGAGAAGATTGCCGCCTTCATTGTTGAACTGGGAATACTTGGCCCCTGCGATCAACGAATCCGATACGTCACAAAGCGTTGTTCCCCGCAGATCTTGGTAGAGAGTCCCATTGCCCGTGTTGCCCGCCATGATGGTGTTGGAGATCGCGCAGCTCTCCGCCGAGCTGTGGATGCCGCCGCCTTCACCATCAGAGGTGTTATTCGCAACCGTGCTGTATTTGACTTCGACCTCCATGTTACCGCCAAGGCGAGCGCCGCCGCCGACACCTCCCAACGCTTCATTCCCGGAAATCGTTGAGTTTTTCAGAAAGAGCTGCGTCCCTGAACCAAGATTGGCATTGATGCCGCCGCCAATAGAGCCGGCGGTGTTATCTGAAACCTCGTTGTATTTAAACTCTGCAACCGAGTTCTGGAGACCGGGAACGGCGAGGCTCAGGCCACCGCCGCAAGCTGAAGCCGTATTGTTTCGGAACGCTGAGGTGCCAATTCCCAGCTCCTCGACGTCGCCTGAAAGTCGGAATCCGCCACCGCAACCGCCTTGAGCTTCATTGCCGATGAACGCAGTGAGCTCCATGCCAAAAGTGGACCCAGGCGCGCTGACCTGCATGCCGCCCCCAGCCCCTGCTACGGTGTCGTTGTACTTTACGGAGGTGTCGTAGATATAGAGCTGAGTGTCTTGAGCGGTGATGAAAGCTCCGCCGCCGCTCCCGGACTGCGATGTGTTGAGCGAAAGCGTCGATTGGCTGATCGTGCTGGTGACCGTGTCGCCGAGATTCAGCCGAAGACCGGCCGCATTGCCGTCAGACTCGTTGCTGGTGAAGGTCGATCCGCTGATATCGACAAATTTGGTTGGTTCCGCGATTGAACCCTGATCGCCGTTCTCGACATCGATGAAGGCCCCGCCTCCACTGATTTGGGATCGATTGCCTGTAAAGTCGTTATCAGTGATCGTGATGGAGGCAAATTGCTCCCCCGGTGAACTGAAAGATTCGGTCAGATAAAGACCGCCGCCGCTGCCGTTGGCTTCGTTTCCAAAGAAATCATTTTCCTGAATCACCGCGCCGAGGTAGGGCATGTCGATGAATGCGCCTCCCCCCGACCCTGCGCCAGCATATTTCGCCTCGTTATTTTCGAAAGTGTTGTATTTCATCCCCAGCGATGATTGATTCTCGCTTTGGAGATTGACGGCACCCCCGTTGCCGCTCAGAGAGGTGTTGTCTTCGAAGGTGGTATTGGTGATGAAAGCGAAACCGTCATATTTCAGGTTGGCGTAGATCGCGCCGCCCCCACCAGAGGTCTCGTTGAGACCGAAGACGCTATTGCTGGAGATCGTTGAGTCATCGATTGACAAGTCGTTGCTGGCAGCAGGGTCGTGGGGAATGTGGAAGACCGCGCCCCCGGCAATCTCTGCGGAATTGCCGCTCATCGTGACGTTGTCCAGGGTCAGATCCTGAGCCCGCGAATAAAGCCCGCCGCCTCTTTCATCCTGACCATTGGTGATGGTGATGTCGGAGAGGGTCAGTGAGTCAACGAGAAAACCATCGGTTCCGGTGTCGTACTTGGTCTGGAAAACGCTGCCGCCGCCCGAGCCGCGGACGGTGATGCGATTGTCGCCGTCGATCGTCATCGATTCGCCGATGGCCAGAGAAGAGTCATCGGCCCCGTATTCGAATCCGCCGATCGCGTTGTTGCCATCAAGCTGGATCGTGCCGTTCAGGCCAGCGGCGAACTCGATGGTGTCTGGACCTTCGTCGCCGCTTGGGCAACCGCCGAATTCAACATTGCCCGATGCGGCGGCCAGCGCAGAGCGGAGCTCGCAGCCCGAATCGGCCGGGTCATCACTCAGAGAGGTGACGGTGATCGTTGCCGCTTGCAGCGAAGTGGCGGCCAAGGCACCCGTTACGGCGATTGTCAGTGGCGCGATTTTAGGTTTAATGGATTGATGCAGATCGTACTTAAAGGAAGTCGATTTCTGACTCATGTCATAGGCCCTCATCTCAAGAATACTGAAAGCGCCGCTGACTGGGTAACAACAAGACCCGATCCAGCTGCGCGTTGTCCCCACAATTACGAATTACGCGTCAATTGTCTGCCACTAGCAAAGGAGCCCCATTGTCAGCGTTCCCCTAAGCCAATGATTACATGGCAAAATAGAGTCAGCGCGGGTTCGGCTCCATCCACGAATCGTCCAGGGTCAATGAGACTGAGTGAGACCGCGCAGCGATCGCGTCCTTTTCATCAATGGTCGTCAGCGTCACCGCCGAAGACAACGGGGACGAAACCGCCGCCGATCAGCGCAATTGCCAGACGATCCAGGTCAGGCAGAACCCGATCAGAAAGAGTAATCCGACCCAGGCCAGCCCCAGCAGGCCCCTGCCGGGACGATGGGCCTCGGGCATGTGAGGTCCCGTTATCAGTTTCAGGCTGAGCCAGGCGAGGATTGGCGCGGCCAAAAATGAAATCGTTGTGGCAAAGTCGATCAGTCCCGTGAATCGATCGCCGAAGAAATGGATGATTACGAGCGCACCAACCGAGAGCAGGGTCAGGGCGCTGAGATAGCGCGCGCGGGGCAGGTTCGCAGTGTTATCTCCTGTGTCGGCAGCGCCGCTGATTTCGATCAACTCTTTCAATGCGCGCGGATAGGCATCGGCCACGGCAAGGGTGGTGGAAAACATCGTGGTCCAGGCCGCGATCGTGATCAGAGGCCTGGACCACTCACCCAGGCTGGCCGTGTAGAGATCGATCAGAAGCGCAGCAAACCCGACCGACGAACCCGGAATGTCCTGCGCCTGCCCGGCCATCACCAGCGCCCCGAGGAGAAGGAACAGCGCGGCCAGGACGGTCGCCCCGACAAAGCCGATCCTGAAGTCGAGGACGGCGGCTCTGACGCTCGGCGAGTGCCCGGTCTGACGAGCACGCTCGAGCGTCCAGAGCGAATGCCAGGCTGCAACGTCTAGAGGGATGGGCATCCAGCCGAGCAACGCAAGAATGAAGGCCATTCCCGCCGCGCTCCAGAGCGCATCGATCTCTCCCGCATGGCGAATGAGTTCCCAATCCGGCTGCGCGCCCAGCGCGACCACGACCGCTGCAAGGGTCGAGAGGGACAGCACCGTCATGATTAATTTCATGAGCAGATCGAGACCACGGAAACGGCCCACGGCCAGCAGCATCATGCACGCACTTAAGACAAACACCGAGAGCAGACCGACCGGGTAGTCGAGCCCGAATAGCACCCCGGTCAGGCCGGCGGTGACCAGGGTGACGCCGGCGAGAATAATGAAAGCGGTCGCAAGCGTAATCAGGGTAAACAGTCCCAGAGCCCAGTCGCCCAGTCGCTTGTAGCCAGCGATCATACTTTCACCCGTGGCTGCCGCATAGCGGGGCCCGAATTCGAGGAAGGGGTATTTCAGCACACAGGCCAGCAAGATCAGGCCAAGGAGGCTCAGGCCGTATTCGGCCCCCGCTCTGGTGGATTGCACCAGGTGCGAGACGCCGACAGCCGCCCCGGCCATCAGGAGCCCAGGTCCAAGGCTGGCGAGGAATGATCGGTCGGAGGCAGCGCTTCTCATGGACGTATTGTCGATTCTTCCTGGCGTGAGTAAGCCCGTCGTGCGGGGATGCGAGCGCCGACTGCCCAAGAACGATCGGGGATCAATCTCCGAGCACTCCCCATGGCCCTCGAAAGGCGCCGCCGGCGGATTGCTTGGGCCTCAGTGAGCACTGGATCTCAGCGGGATAAGCGACCAGGGTCTGGCCATCGTGTGCGCACCGCCGACGCGCGGATTTCGGCCCGTTCGGCCCACTGTGGGGACGGGAACGACGAAATTAGGTTGCATACCCTAATTTTCTTCAAATACATGACCCAGTTGCTTGCAAATCTTAAGATATTGTTCATATCATACGGCGAGAAACGCGCCCGGCATGTACTGGGCCCGTACATATTAAACCTAAAAAAGCATTCGAGCTTCGGGGAGAAAATACGATGAAGGTACGCCCGCTTCTGGCCGCTGGAATGGCGCTGTTATGGCTTGTCGGCTGTGGCGGCTCATCCAGTGTGGATCGAGCCACGCCGCAAAATCCGGCGACCAACCCGGATGGTGCTCCGACAACGCAGGTCATGGAGACGATCTTTGATCCCTCTGGTGGCAATCTGCCATTTCCCACCAATCTCCTGTTCTCGGGCTCGGGTGACCTGACCCTGAACCCACCAGTTGCCGACCCAACCGACTTTGGTGATCCTGCGGTTGCGCTTTCCCAGCTCGATGGTTTCAGTACGGTCACGCCCTGGACCTTCTCGTTTTCTCAGGACATCGACCCAAACACGGTCAATCCGAATACGGTGCGATTCTTCGAAGTCGAATTCGTCTTTGGAACGATCGCAGTGGCTGGCATCAATCGCGAGCTGGTCCCCGGCGTTGATTACGTGGCAACGGTCGATCCCACCGGTCGCACCATCGCCGTCGTTCCCCTACGTCCCCTGCAACAGTTGACCGGCTACATGGTGGTGGCCACCAACGGAATCCTCGACACCGAGGGCACTGCAGCAACGCCCTCGCAGACCTATTTCATCACCAAACGCTCATCCCCGCTGGTTGATGGATCGGGTAACAGCACTGATACGCTGTTTGATGACAGCACGGCTCAGGCGCTCGAGCCGCTGCGCCAGCTGACCAATGCTCAAGAAGCTGCTGCGGCCTCGGCCGGCGTCAACCCCGATGACATTGTCCTGTCGTTTACCGCGACCACGCAGTCCATCACGCCAGTGCTGAGCGCTATTCGTTCACAGGCCGAGCCCACCTCGATCACCGTGGCCCAGGCCTGCCCAGCCCCCGAGGTTTGCCTGACCACAGCGGATGTCCTGCCGCCGGGTGCCTCGCCAGGGTTTGCAAATGTCTACATCGGTTCGATGGCCCTCCCGTATTACCTGGGGGTGCCAACGGCAGAAAACCCGACGGCGCCACTGACCGACTTTTGGACAGCGGCTCCCGGCGCCTATGTGCCGCCGTTTTCAGAGCTGACACCGGCGCTGGACCCCACCTCAACGGCGGTGACCGTCGCCAATCCGTTCCCGGTTCAGACATCGATGGAAATGATTCCCGTGATCATGACGGTGCCGAACGCCAGCTCCGGGCGAACTCGTCCCGACGCCGGTTGGCCGGTCGTGATTTTCCAACACGGCATTACCGGCAATCGGACTCAGATGCTCGCCATTGCCGACACGTTCGCGTCGCAGGGCTTTGCAACGATCGCCATTGACCAGCCACTTCACGGGATCACGGATGTAACGAATCCGTTCTACATCAACAACACGCCTTTTGGCGCAATCGCCCGTGAGCGCACTTTTGATCTGGATTTGCAGGATAACGAGACCGGTGCCCCCGGACCGGATATGAACATCGACTCATCTGGAGCGTGGTTCATCAATCTGCCCTCGCTACTGACCTCACGCGACAACAACCGTCAGGCGCAGACCGATCTAAGCATTCTTGCCTTGAATATTCCCTTCGTGGATCTGGATGGTGATCAGCTCGGCGATCTCGACGGATCCGCCATCAACTTCACGGGTCAGTCGCTGGGTTCGATCAATGGCATTCCTTTCCTGGCCGTGGAGCCCACCGTCAACAACGCGGTCCTCTCGGTACCAGGGGGCGGAATCGCCCAGATGCTGAACGGATCGCAGACCTTTGGGCCGGTCGTTCGCGGCGGCCTGCAGGCTGCCGGAATCGAACCGGGGTCGGCAGATTTCAATCAATTCCTGCTGATTGCGCAGACGGTGCTTGACTCGGCTGACCCGATCAACTGGGGTGCGACCACTGCCCAGACCAACTCGATTCTCCTGCACCAGGTGGAAGGTGATGTGGTGATCCCCAATTCAGTTGCCGGAGCCCCGCTTTCGGGCACCGAGCCATTGATTCGAGTGATGGGTCTGGAGGCGATCACAGAAACCGTGGTCAGTGAAACGGGCATTCGCGGTGCGGTTCGGTTCATTGAGGGTAGCCATGGCTCCCTGCTTGATCCGACTGCCTCGCCTGCTGTGACCGCGGAGATGCAAACACAGGCCGCCTCGATGGTGGCGACAGGTGGTGGCGCCGTTCAGGTTAACGACACATCACTGATCCAGACCGACTGAAAGGGAGAAATTCAATGAATCGGCTCAAGAAAAAATCACTGCCCCAAGTCGGCTTGGTGCGTCCCTGCCTGTTGGCAAGCGCGATCGGACTGGCACTGGTGGCCAATCCAGCCCAGGCGATCGATCTCAGTACTGACGAGGTCAGCATTCGCCTGGATACTACGATCAGTTACGGTGTCGGCATGCGTGTCGAGGGCCGGGACGATAGCCTGGTCGCCAAGTCGCGTTTCAATCCGACGATTTTTGCAGCGCCTCCCGCAGCACAGGAGGCCGCAACCGGTCGTTTCTCGGCCAATTCGGATGATGGCAACACCAACTTTGACAAAAATGATCTGATCTTCAATGTCGCGCGCGTGACCTCGGAGCTGGCGGTTGATTACCAGAACTCCGGGTTCTTCGTTCGCGGCAACTATTTTTACGATTTCGAGCTCAATGACGCCGATTTCCTGAGCGAGCGCGCGAAGGATCGGGTGGGTTCCAGAGCGCGCCTGCTGGATGCGTTTGCCTACACGGACCTGGAAGTGGGCGATCGCTTGCTGTCGCTGCGCGCAGGCCGGCAGGTGGTCAGCTGGGGGGAATCGACCTTTATTCCCGGTGGCTTGAATGTCATCAACCCGGTGGATATCACAGCCCTTCGCACGGCAGGTGCTCAGCTTCGAGATGCATTCCTGCCCCTGAACATGTTGTGGGGTTCCATTGACCTGACACCCAACCTGTCGATGGAAGCCCTGGTGATGTTCGAATGGGATGAAATCGAAGCCGAGCCTGTCGGTACGTTCTTCTCCACGAACGACTTTGCGACGGCCGGTGGCCGCTACGCAATGCTAAATTTTGGTCTGGTCCCGCAACCTGTGATCAATCCCGATCTTTTCGATACGGTCTGTGGCGGCGGTAATTTCGGCGCCAGTGATCGAGGCGACCTCTCGCCTGCACTGGTCGGGGCGGGTTGCTCAGCCGCGTTCCCGCGCGCTGAAGACAACCGGGCTTCCGACAGCGGGCAGTTTGGAGTCAATTTCCGATATTTCGCCGAAGGACTGAACCAGACCGAGTTCGGCCTCTACTATCTTCGCTACCACAGCCGTCTGCCGACCCTGTCGGGTCGCGCGGTTACGAGCACGGATGTATCAACCGGGGCCGTCATCGTCGAGTTCCCCGAAGACATCGATCTGTTCGGCCTGAGCTTCAATACCACCATTCCGGGCAACTGGTCCTGGGCCGGTGAAGTGACCTATCGCGACAACGTTCCTGTGCAGATCGACGACGTTGAGCTGCTGTTTGCCGGTCTGTCGCCATTGAACGCAGCGATACCGGCCGAATATCAGCGCTTCCGCAGTCAGCTGGGGTCCTATGAGGCCGGTGAGTACATTCCAGGCTTCGAGCGCCGGAAAGCGTCCCAGATCCAGATGACCTTCACCAACGTCTTCGGGCCGAACAACTTCATCGGTGCTGATCAGGTCGCTGTGGTTGCAGAATTCGGAGCCACTCATTACTGGAACCTGCCGAGCCGCGACGAGTTGCGTTTCGAAGGCCCTGGCACCGACACGGGTGGGGGTCCCAACCGATTTAACGGAGCGGGACGGAATCCAACGACGACGTCCGATGGTTTCGCCACTCCGTTCAGCTGGGGATATCGCCTTGTCGTTGCGCCGACCTACAACTCCGTATTTGGAACACCATGGAACATGTCGCCACGCATCGCCTTCAATCATGATGTTCAGGGCGTAACGCCGGGCCCGGGTGGGCCGTTTATCGAGGGTCGCAAGCAGGCCACGATAGGGCTGAACTTCAGCTACTTGGCCAACTTCCAGGTCGGCTTTGCGTACACCAATTTCTTTGGTGCTGGTATCAATAACTTGCTCAGCGACCGAGACTTTGTCTCGGCCTCTGTCAGCTACTCGTTCTGAGGGGAGATCCGATATGAAATCGATTCAAACCAAAACATTTTTGACCCTGGCTTTTTCCCTGCTTTGCAGCCTGGCCCTCGTGGCCTGCACGACTGGACCCGAAACTCAGGACGAATCAGCCGATCCGGCACAGGAAGAAATGTCCGATCGCTTCGAGGCCCAGCAGGCAGAGCGTGAAGCTGCCGCAGCCGCGGAACGAGCGGAGGCAGAGGCTGAACGCATGGCTGCCGAAGCTGAAGCGGCTGCTGAAGCAGAACGCATGGCAGCGGAGGCAGAGGCCGAGCGCATGGCCGCCGAGGCCGAAGCTGAAGCCGAGCGCATGGCCGCCGAAGCCGATGCTGAAGCCGAGCGTATGGCCGCCGAGGCCGAAGCCGAAGCAGAACGCATGGCCGCCGAGGCTGAGCAACGACGGCAAGAAGAGGCTGGTCGAATGGCTTCCGAGCGGGAAGCGGCCGAAGCCGAATCTGCCCGTATGGCATCGGAAGCTCAGGCCGAAGCCGAAGCTGAAGCCGCTCGTATGGCGTCGGAAGCCCAAGCTCAAGCTGAAGCCGAGCGTCGGGCGACCGAGGAAGCGGCACGGGCCCGGACGATGGCAGCTGCACCGACTGCCGCCCCGGTTGTCGCCTCTGACTCTGGAGATTTCATCCTACCGCGCACGCCTGAGAACATTGCTCGTCTCGGCAATGATCTGACCCCGATGGGCTCGATTCGCGCAGGCAACGCCGACGGCACCATTCCCGCCTGGACGGGCGGGATTGGTCTTGACGACTGGCCTGCGGGCTATCAGCCTGGTGATCGTCACCTCAACCCCTTTGCCGATGACGAACCTCTTTTCGTAATCACGGGCGATAATTATCAGGATTACGCTGATCGACTGTCGGTCGGACAGATCGCGACTTTCGAGCGCTATCCCGAGACCTTCAAGATGCGCGTGTTTCCGACTCGCCGCAGTGCTGCCTTCCCCCAGTTCATCTATGATGCGACGATTCGCAACGCATCGACGGGCCGTCTGATTTCTGAAGGCGAGGGTGTCGCTGATGTTTCTGAAGGCTTCCCCTTCCCCTTGCCGCAGAATTCCTATGAGCTGATGTGGAACCACAAGCTCAAGTACAAAGGGACCGGCGGTGTGCGCTATAACAACCAGGTAGCGCCAACGGCAAGCGGCAGCTATCAGCTCGTTCGTCTGCGCGAAGAACTGCTGGGCCTGTACTACGCCGAGGGCTCTACGATCGAGGACACCAACAATATCCTCCTCTACTTTTTTCAGGAAGTGGAGTCGCCGGCACGTCTGGCCGGGAATATTCTGCTGGTCCATGAGACTTTGAATCAGCTGGAGGCGCCGCGTCAGGCATGGATTTACAACCCGGGGCAGCGTCGAGTACGTCGAGCGCCCAATATCGCTTATGACAACCCTGGCACGGCATCCGATGGCTTGCGCACTAACGATATGACCGACATGTTCAATGGAGCCATGGATCGCTTCACCTGGGAAATTGTCGGCAAGAAAGAGATGTTTATTCCTTACAACGCCTACGAGATCCACAGCGGCGATCTGAGCCCGGATGACATCGTTCGTCCCGGTCATCTCAATTCCGATCTCACGCGCTATGAGCTGCACCGCGTGTGGATCGTCGATGCTCGCCTGCGCGATGGCACCCGCCACATCAACTCACGCCGGACCTTCTATCTCGATGAGGACACTTATCAGATTGCACTGATCGATCACTACGACCAGCGCGGTGAACTCTGGCGCGCGTCCGAGGCGCACACGATCAGTTACTACGATGTTCCGACCTACTGGTCATCGATTGAGAGTCATATGGATCTACAGTCTGGTCGCTACGTGGCGACAGGCCTGGACAATCAGGATCCGGTCAACACCTTCAACGTTCCGCTGAGTATCAGCAGCTACACGCCACAGGCACTGCGGACTCGCGGCCGGAGATAAGCGGCCGGGGAAGACCTTGAGAAGGTCGACCGGCTCCCGGTCGGCCTTTTTTTTACTTCCCCCCGGCCGGGATCTGGAACGGAGCTGATCGGTCTGCGACCGTCGAGGTAGGCTGGCGGTCCGTGACCCTTGGCCCGATCGCTTGCGGCTCCTCAGCTGGTCAGGTCGGCATCATGAACCTCTCAGGTGCACGATGGATCCGCGGCCCCTCAAGCTGGGAATGACGAAGGTCTGCTGCTTTGCAGGTCCTCTGAGAATCAGGAGAAAGACGGCATGAAGTCAACATTCGTTGCGCTGCCCTTGATTGCCATGCTGGGATCAGGCGCTTTATTGGCCCAGAATTATGAACCCCAGCCGGCCGAACCCGCTCGATTGGCAGTCGAAAGCCTGTTGCTGGATATCGAACGAGCCGGTCAGCGCTACGTGGCGGTTGGTGAACGCGGCCACGTCTTGCTCTCCGCCGACGGGGAAAACTGGGAACAGGCCGAGAACGTGCCGGTGCGTTCGACTTTGACCAGGGTTGCATTTTCAGGCGGTCGTTTATGGGCCGTTGGTCATGACTCGACAATCATCCACAGCCGAGACCTAGGAAGAAACTGGGTCCTGCAGCACTTTGATCCCGAGGCGGAAAAGCCTCTGCTGGATGTGCACTTCTTCGATGCCAACAATGGGATTGCGATCGGCGCCTACGGCTTGTACATGCGCACAACGAACGCTGGAGATTCCTGGGAAACGCTCGACATGGCGGATCTGGTGACCTCGGAGGACATCGACTGGGATGCCATTGCGGCAGCGGAGGCTGGAAACACCACGATGGACGAGGATCTTTTCGGCGAGGAAGCGCTGATCGATCGCGGTTGTTATGAATTCATGGAATGTCACCTGAATGCTTTCCTGGACAACGGTCGCGGTACCTGGGTCATTGCTGGCGAGCGAGGTTACGGATTTCGGTCAACCGATGGCGGCGAGAATTGGGAGAGTTTCCGCTTTCCCTATCCGGGCTCGATGTTCGGGTTGCTTCAAATCGAAAACGAAATCATAGCGTTCGGCTTGCGAGGTCATGTTCAGTCTTCCAGTGATGATGGCTCGGCGTGGGTCGAGCTTGAAAATCCCCTTTTGTCCTCGTTGAAAGGCGGTAGCGTTGATCCTCGGGGCCGTGCCCTGATGGTTGGCGCCGGAGCTGCTCAGCTCATCTACGACCCTAAAACTCGACGGTTCGAGCTGCGGGAGGATCGCCTTGGAGATACCTACGCTGCGGTTTTGTTCAGGGAAGACGGGGATAAGATTTTGGTCGGTGAAGATGGAGTCAGCCATGAGTGATCAGCCAACGATGGCGCGTCGGATTGCCGAAGTTGTTTTTTCCGTTCGGCCGCTGATTCTGCTGCTCTTCATTGCCGGCACTGCCGCTGCGGTCTTTTTCAGTCTGCAGCTTCGCGTGGATGCTGGCTTCAAGAAGCAACTCCCGCTCGGACACGAGTACATGCAGACCTTCATTGAATACGAGCGCGAGTTCGGTGGAGCCAATCGCATTATGGTGGCACTGGTCGATCGGGACGGTGACATGTTCACGCCTGAGTTCTTCGGCAAATTCGAGCGCATCAGTAACCAGGTCTTTTTCATTCCCGGCGTTGATCGGGCCAGCGTGCGGTCGATCTTCACGCCCAATGTAAGATTCGTCGAAATCGTTGAGGACGGCTTCGCGGGAGGAAACGTAATACCGGCAGACTTCGCGCCCTCACCGGAAATGTTCGAGAGAGTGCGGTCCAACATCGTCAAATCCGGTGAAGTGGGACGCCTGGTGGCCGAGGATTTCTCTGGCGCTATGGTTTGGGCGAATCTGTTGGAAGAAGATCCGACGACCGGCGAAGCGCTCGACTACCAGGATGTCGCCGCCCAACTTGAGGATATTCGAGCCGAGTTCGAGGATGATCAGCAAACCGTTCACATTGTCGGTTTTGCAAAAATCATTGGTGATATCGCGGACGGTGCTCGCGGGGTCATCCTCTATTTCGGAGTGGCCTTTGCAATCACGGCCATTCTGCTGTTCCTTTATTCAGGTTCGATCTGGCTGACCGTTCTTCCTCTGGTTTGCTCGGTCACCGCGGTGACCTGGCAGCTGGGGCTGCTTAGCGTGCTCGGGTTTGGTATCGATCCGATGAATATCCTCACTCCCTTCCTGGTGTTTGCGATCGGGGTCAGTCACGGCGTCCAGATGATCAGCGGCTGGAATGCCGAAAAGCTCTTCGGCGGGCACTCGCCGGTCGGACTGGCACAGGATGGAGCCAATTTACACGAGGTGCCCATCGTCTCCAGCCTGGAGGCTTCGAAGGCGACCTTTGCCCGTCTTCTGGCGCCGGGATCGATCGCTCTGATTTCCGACACGATCGGTTTCCTGACCATCCTGTTGATCAACATCCAAATCATTCAGGAGCTGGCTCTGACCGCCAGTATCGGTGTGGCAGTGATCATCTTCACCAACCTGGTGCTGCTGCCCGTCCTACTGTCCTACGTGCGTTTACGCAATGAAGAGCGATTCAGACAACGGCAGTTTGCCAAGGGCCAGAAGCCCAGCGTTATCTGGAATCTGATCAGCAGCTTCACACGCCCAGGAGTGGCCGCCCTCGCCGTGCTGTTGGGCATCGGACTGTTCGCCTTTGCCTGGGTGAAATCGCAGGATATGCAGATCGGTGATTCCGAGCCCGGGGTTCCCGAACTACGGTCTGACGCTCGCTACAATCAGGATTCACGTTTGATCGCCGAACGCTTCGCGCTGGGGACCGATCTGATCTCGGTGATCGCTGAAACCGCGCCGTCAGCCTGCACCGAGTCCTACAAGGTCATGGAAGCCATCGATCGCTTTGCCTGGCACATGTCCAATGTTGAGGGCGTCCAGCAGGTGGTCACGCTTCCCGCGATCGCCAAGATCGTCAACGCGGGGTGGAACGAAGGGAATATCCGTTGGCAAGTGCTGCCGCGCAATCAGTTCATCATGCGACAGAATCTCTCAGGCATCGAAACCGGCACGGGTCTTCTAAACGAGGACTGCAGTGCCATGCCCGTCATGGTCTTTCTCGAGGATCACAAGGCCGAAACCATCAACCGGGTGGTCGCGCGCGTCGAAGCGCTGCAGGCTGAAATCTATATCGAGGACCTCGGTTTCACTCCCGCCGGGTCAGTCGAAGCGGACTACACGACACCGGAAGGCGAGCGATGTGAAAATTGCCTGCGCTTCCGTCTGGCCACCGGAAATGTTGGTGTGATGGCCGCAACGAATCAGGAGGTTGCCGCCGCTCAGACTCCGATGTTGCTGTATGTCTATGGCGCCATCATCGTGCTGTGCCTGCTGACCTTCGGCTCGATTCGTGGTTTCCTGCTTGTGACCTTGCCACCGCTGGCAGCCGTTGTCGCAACCCATTATCTGGCGCCCCAGATGTTCAGTCAGCCCGTTTTTGCCTGGGCGATTGCTGGCCTGGTTGCAGTTTTGTTATCCCTGACCCGGGGGGGTAGAAGCACCTACTGCATCGTACTTCCCCTGGTCCTGGTCAGTTATCTGGCCTACAGTCTGATGGCCTACATGGGGATCGGTCTGAAGGTCAATACACTGCCCGTTGTGGCGCTAGGCGTGGGAATCGGCGTTGACTACGGCATTTACATCTTCAGTCGCATGCGCAGTTTTCTCCAGCAAGGCATGGATCTGGATGAGGCCTATCTGCGTACGCTTCGTCTGACCGGAAAGGCCGTCTTCTTCACCGCCGTTACGCTGGCAGTGGGGGTCGGTACCTGGCTGTTCTCTGCTCTGCAGTTCCAGGCCGATATGGGGGTTTTGCTCGGCTTCATGTTCATATTCAACATGATTGGCGCGATGTTGCTGTTACCTGCGCTGGCCCGGGTCCTTCTGAGTCGATCCTACGCACGATCCTGAATCCCGAGTCACAGGTTCCGAGCCTCTTCGGCTCGGAATCGGGCGTTCTGGGAAAAAGAACGAACGCCGTCTGTCAACCGTTTGTTGATCGGTGGCCGAACTCCTATACTCAGGCTCTGGGTTAATCTGAGAAATCAAGGCGTCATGAGTCAGTCGCTGGAATCCACTGCCACATTATTGCGGCAGGTTGTCGAGGGCAGTGATGCGGCGCGAGAACGATTGTGCCACCACTTCCTTCCGATCCTGACTCGATGGGCGCACGGGCGCTTGCCAAACTATGCCCGTGATCTCTCCGACACGCAGGATCTGGTCCAGACCTCACTGATTCGCGCACTCGATCAGGTCGATTCCTTCGAATCCCTGCGCGAAGGTGCCTTTCTGGCCTACCTGCGAACGATCCTGCTGAACCAGATCCGAATGGAAATTCGCCGCGTGACCCGTCGGAATCGCCATGGATTTGCAGATCCCGAACACGAACCGAGCGACCCTGAAGCGTCGGTCATGAGCGAGGCGATCGGTCTGGATGTGCTGAATCGCTACGAAGCGGCATTAATGACTCTGACCGATAAGGCAAGGGAAGCCGTCATGCTCAGAGTCGAATTCGGATACTCCTTCCCGGAGATCGCTGCTGCCACCGAGACCCCCTCGGCCAACAGCGCGCGCATGCTGGTGTCCCGATCCTTGGTTCAGCTGGCAGAGGCGATGGAGTGAGTCGACGCCAAAAACCTTCGGGTCTTCGGGCCCGGACCATCCTCGAGCGACTATCGGGATCCTCCGATGCGCTTGATGACCTCAATGAGCTTGCCGAGGGATCGGAGGCCCTGGCCGAGCGCCTGACCGAAATCGAACAGCTGTTCGTCCTCCACGGCGGCAAGCGGCGAAATCAAAGCGTTGCGCCCCCGGCAGACACTCCTCAGCTGGGGCCAGCTACAGGTGCTCGAGCGGATCGGCGAGGGTAGCTTCGTCGAGGTTTTTCTCGCCCATGACGATTTTCTTGATCGCGACGTTACACTCAAGCTTCCCAAGACCGGCAAGGAGCGTCCCTTTCAGTCCCAGCTCTTTCTGCACGAGGCGCGACAGCTTGCGCTGGTGCGGCACCCCATCGTGCTGGCGGTCCAGGGCACGGCGACGTCAAACCCTCCAACATCATGCAGGATCACGGCGGCCAGTGGGTGCTGATGGATTTCGGTGCCAGCCTTGATCCTTCGCCAGACGCAGCCGGACCGGCGATGGCGTCAGAAACGCCGCTCTACATGGCGCCGGAAGCGGTACTTGGACAGTCTCCGTCCACCGCGTCCGACGTCTATTCCCTGGGCGCGGATCAGGGTGAATCGAAGCGGTCGCTGAAGATCGAATCCAGAAAGGATGATTCGACGGCGTGGGCTCGGGATAGCCCTGATCGATCATGGGTGAGCCCTGCGCTGGGGTGAAATCCAGCGGTGCATTGACCAGTTGCGGATCGACGGACAGGTTGCCTGCCTCGAAGTCGGCCTGACCAACACGCCGGAGGAAATTATTGTTGTAGACGTGGAAAATCCCGCTGACCGAGGTGAACAGGTCCGGTGTGTCATTGGCCCAGAACAGGTTGTTGGCCACCAGAACCTGAGGCAGCGTACCTGGCAGGCTGAATCCGAAGTAAAGCGCTGAGGCATCGTCGGCACCGGTGGACGGTAAGTCATGGGCGTTGTACATGAAGGTGTTGTTGACGAAATACAGACGGATGTCTCCGCCTGCAATACTTGCCACGCCTCTGCCATTTTTGCTTCGATTGAAGACAAAGACGGAATTGCGCACAGTGACCTTGTCTCCGCCGATGACGCGCAAGGCCGAGCCTTGCTGGCCCTGGTTACCGCTGAACTGAACGCGCTCAATCAGAACCTCACCGCTGAATTCCGACGCAGGCATGGACAGATACAGGCCGCTCGAAAATTGGTCGACCTGCGCACGGACGATGGACAGATTGCGGATTGTGACTCGTCCGCTGCTATCGGCCGATCCGCGAACTTCGAGCACGCCGTTCGTGCCTAGGGAACCTCTGAATCATTATGCTCGGGCGAGACAGGCCTTTGCGGGAGGCTCCGGCTTGGCTTGGGCGAGCGCGGTTTGGTTATTCCAAATAAGCGAGCCCAAACGAGGCGGAGGCCCCGCAAAGGCTTGTTCCTGAGGGGTTTCGCCGGAAAAGCCGCATCTCGCGCGTCGCGCCACTCGGCCGTAGCAACGGCTACTGTCTCTCGCGTCGCACCACACGATCTGCGGCTTTTCCGACTGAAACGCGCTCCGAGCATAATTGTTCAGAGGTTCCCTAGCCCATCCAGAGTGGTGTCATCGGGATCAGCCAGATTGATCAGACACGGGATTCCATTGAAGTCCGACCAGCCACCGGAAAGGGTGAGGTCGAATCCCCCCTCCATGTTGTGGGTGAATTCTCCATCGGTTTGCACGCTCGGATTGTTCGTTGGGTAATCGCCGACGCGGATCCTGATGTCGTCGTTCTCGCCGTTAAACTGAGCGTCATTCAGCGCCTGATTGAGTTCCGTTGAGTTACCGACACAAAAGCTTGCGGCGGCCAGCGGTGGGCTATCCAATGCCGCTGCCGTCAGCAGCATGAATGCCAAAGCGGTCCGCGATCTGGCCGTCTCGATTCTGCTCATCACTGCGTTTCGTCCTTGGGGGTTTGGGGGCTTCAGGGTGATTAATGCCATGGGCCGTGGTTTGCGCACAGGGTTGACCAAGCTTCGTCCAGGTCAGTCATAGGGAATCGCATCGTCTTCAGCGCCTGCCTGCGGCCCGATCGCAACATCTGAAGCCTTGGCTATTTCCTTTGCAACGATCGTCATCTGCTCACTCAATTGCTCCGCTGCCTCGCGCTTATCGCAAATGGGACCTGTGATCAGGGTAAATGGTGTTAGTCCGCGCTGGTCCGTATCAAACCAGCCGACCAGCAGCGGATGCCAGCTCGTCGAGGATGCGACCTGGATCTCGCTGTCGCGAAGTGACCGCGCCACGAGTCGTACCTCCAGCGCGCGCAGACGTGAAAGACCTGCACGACGTGAACGGCGACCGACGGTGATGATGAGCGCGTCATCTTGCGGTCGGAATTCGCTCTTTCGCGTCGACAACCTCAGCGCCAAGAGCAAGCAAAACAGGGCAAGATACACGCCGAAGGCCAACCAGAGCGCGTCGATCAGCCCACGAGCCAGCCCACCGTGGTTCAGGCTGGGTGGTCCGATCCAGGCGGCCAGTATCAGCCCGACACCCGCAACCAAGGCGCCCGTGCTCCATCGGTGGCGTTGGGTCAGCGTCAGCCCCTGGCCGCTTGGTTCCAGCCTGACCTCAAGACCCAGAGCGGATCCCGCCGCCTCCATAGCGTACGGATCTGCAAGCGGGTGCCAGACCGCTGCCTGGTTGCCAGGAGCGATCGATTCGGAAGCAGGCGGCGGGCGATTACCCAGGCGATCAGAGCACAAGCCCCGAGCGGCACCAGAG